>Ga0316207_10005101_pt1 | contig 11035 bp, 13 predicted proteins | sample 6weekpyrite_MG_FD_204943 | JGI IMG/M metagenome (GOLD analysis project Ga0316207, IMG submission 204943) | Microbial mat bacterial communities from mineral coupon in-situ incubated in ocean water Damariscotta River, Maine, United States -... | ecosystem: Environmental > Aquatic > Marine >...
GGGGCTCATACGACATTAAAGATCAGAACTCATCCACGAATGTTACCAAGAGCGCACACTATAAAAATGAATCACTTTCACCCGCAAAAGTGTTTACAGCAAACAACACGCCCTATTTTGTAAACCATCTGGAAAAGCTGCCCTCGCCTACGGAAACGTTTGTCCGTAACTACGGGCCTCGCCTGCATCATATTGCAGTCGCTGTTAAGGATGGTGACCGTGAAGGCCTGGAAAACATTGATCACGTAGTGAGATCCATTGGCGAGCAGGGCAAGGATTTCCTACTGGATGTAATAGGCTCTAAGGAAGAAGGTTTAAAACAGATTTTTTCCAGTGCATCAGAACATTCTTCATTGATTATCGAATACGTGCAACGCTTTGGCGATTTCGATGGCTTCTTTGCTCGCGACAATGTCGCTGAGCTGACACGAGCCGCAGGTATAGAAGAATCACTGAAGGCACTTAGCGAGGATGCGTAATTAAGAATAGAAAAAGGTGTCGGAGGGATTATTTTATTGTGTAATCTCACTCACTAGTAAATTGATATTTTTTTAGCGCCTCCGACACCTTTCATTCTAAAATTTTAGAAAGACCAGCAATAAGGCCAATAGACACTCACCCTACGCATGCAGAAAGGCTAAGACCATAGCTATCATTTCATCGCCAACTTTACAGGTGAGAATACTGCCTATCATGCGATTGCTTTAACACGTGGCCAACTCTGTTTAGCCACGGGCAGTAGCTCAGTGAAATAAATACTGCCTAGCACAAGAACCCAAAAACCTTATCAGGCCTTTTCCCGACTATGCATAAAGGGCTCCAACTCCTTAAATCACTACCCTTAAACAACTCATTGGCATTCCTTAGCCAGAACGATTATTATCAACACCAATAATTATTAGAACTGATTTATACAGGCATATATATCTACAAGTAAATTACAGGCATCCGTCTATATCACTGTTAGAAACTAAAGAGAACTCTAATATGAAAGGAAAGCTATTTAGAAGTGAAAGCCCTGCCGGAATGATTTTCGGTATAGCAAGTGTACTTGGGCTTGTATTTACAATTATTTATACATTGGCAAGCATTTATAAAGGAAGTTTTGATCTAAGCGCAATTAGCATAATTGTCAGCCTAGGTATCGTTAATAGTTTGCTAGCAGTAATATGCATTATTTTAACCCGAGACTCATATAGCTTACTTGGAGATAAATCCAACTCTGACTTATCCCTTTTTACTACAAAAAATAAGATTAATGAGCTAACGACTAAACTTGAAACAAAAAATGAAATATTAAAAGGCGTGGCTTTTCATATGCATAATATACTTGACCAGCTACGTGATAGAATTGCAGAATTAACTTCTTTTTGTGATGCATTATTACTTGATAAAGACTACATTCCAGAAGAAGCTGACATTATTGATGTACTACGTATTACTAAACAATTTAATATTTATTTAGTTAACAATGTTAAGGATATATTTGATTATCTAACACAAGACAATTGTAGCGTTTGCATTAAAATTATCGATATAAGCGAGGATGATGAATTCATTGTCTCAACACTTATGAGGGACACCAGGTCGTTTAGAGAAAGAAAAGCTAATGATGGCTTATATAACGAGCCTTTTCCGTGGTATGAAAACACTGCTTTCAAAAAAATCCTGGGTAACAATGTTCCTGACTCATTTTATGTGTCTGATGATTTAAAAAACGAGCAATCTTATGTAAACATAAATTGTAATTGGAAAAATTTTTACAATGCAACTCTAGTTGCTCCAATTAGGCTAAATTTAAGCGACTTAAATCATGAAGAAGATATGGATGCCAATGTTATAGGCTTTTTATGTATTGATAATTTTAAAGGAGGATTCACATCTAAGGCTAGCATCGAGATAATGGCTTCTATTGCAGATAGCCTATATCAATACTTTAATACAACTGCAAAATTGCTAGATCAAGCAACTTTACGTATACAAGAATCAAATGCATCACAGGCTTAAATGTTTAATTTCTTAATAATCAATGGGTTACAGGGTTTACAAATCTACTTTTAACCACTAATATACATATATACAAAGGAGACTACATTTATGAGTAAGTTAACAAGAAGTCCTTCATTTGGTGTAATTGTTTCCAAAAGACGTAATTTTCGCTCAATCATCTCAAATCAACAAGTAGAAGCAATAGGTGCAGACCCGATTCTCGCAGGATCAAAAGAATCTCAAAGAAGAATTGTTAACGCCTTATTTCTAACTCGAAAAAAGACATCCGAATTGTATAAAGTTTTGAAGGAAGCATCTTAGCTATGTTTCTAACAATGACATCAACAAGGACATAAAAAAGCTGCGGTCTACGCAGCTTTTTTATGTCTGTCATGTGAGCGATAGGCCAATTTGAAAACTATCTATGACTGAAAATTCGGAACGAACATATAACATCCTTGTATATGGGATCGAGAGGAAAGGGTTGTCTCTTCCTGAGGAAACTTATTCAGTCCGTAATTATTCATTATCCTTTGAGAAGCTCAAGACTCCCAGTAGGTTTAACGACTTTGATGGAGTTATTCTATTCAAAGGGACGTTTGAAACTTTTGAGTGGAACACTGGTGGATTTGAAAGCTATCTTAAACATACGTGTGACCAAGATGAATTAGATAAGCGAAAGAAGGAAGCCTCTCTTTTAATGGAACAAGGCGGATTTATTTGCTTCCTACTTGATGATGAATTTATAGATCAAGAAGATAGGCGTAATTTCAAAGGCAGTGATTTAACGAAATTCCACTTAAATTACTCTAGCTTCTATAGAAAGAATTTCAGAGAAAGAATAACGCACTTAAACATTAAATCTGATGATTTTCGATCATTTCTCAAAGTATACGGTGCAGCAAATAGCTATTTCGAGAGCTATAACGATCACATTGACTTGAGGGTACTAGCAGAAGCTTCAGGTCGTAGCGCTGGAATGATAATAAATAGAAACAACTATTTTATTCCAACTTTAGTGCCAGATAATCGACCTGAAATACTAAAAGAATATTTTACGTTTCTCTCTGAGGCTCTCACATCCTCTTATAACAAGCTTCAGATTATACTTCCAGATTGGATAAAAGAGTTTTCTTTTGACGAGGAAGCTGCACTAAAAGAAGAAGAAGGTAAAGTTAGAGATCGACTTCACCAACTAAAAGAAAGAGCGGATAAACTCGGACAATTTAAATCGATATTAGCGTTAACAGGTGATGATCTTGTCGAAAGTGTAATCCGTGTATTTTCTGAGGGTTTTGGAATTGCTGTAGATAGCAAGGATGAGTTGAGAGAAGACTTTAAACTACTAAATTCAGAATCAGAGCCATTATGTTTGTGCGAGGTAAAAGGCACGAACAAAGGTGTCAAGCGAGAACATATCAATCAGGCAGATTCTCATCGCGAAAGATCTGAATTTGATGCTAGCTTTCCTTCGATTCTTATAATTAACACGCACATTAAGAATGCTAGATCAATTATAGAAAAAGACCAAGAAATAGCTAATGAGCAAATTAAGCATGCTACAAACATGAATGTGCTCATAATGCGTACAGTTGATTTGCTAGGCATTTTGCGTAAGTTACTCATGGGTGAGCTAAACATGCAAGTGCTGGAAGAAATGCTCATATCTAATAGTGGATGGCTACGAGTTGATGGTCAGGATCTCAAAGTAATACATGGCAACGAAACCGATGAAGAATAAAAGAGGTCAGTGACAAATGGCAATTGTTCGGATTCCTGTTTGTCGCTAACCCTTTTCAGTTGCACCTCGATAAAATAGACACCTCAACCTAACGACAAATGAACAGTAGTTTAGTGGCAGATTAGAATATCAACTTTTATTTAAACCAGATACTTTACCCAACCACAAATAAACCACCCCACCTAGTGCACCATACAAATGCGCATTCACTGCAACTCTACCACCAGTAATTTCTTCTGAGCCGGGCAAAGAGCCGTAAACCTGTTCCCAGATTAATTTACCGATTATTAACACCAGCAACACAATGCCACTGGTTTTGTATCGGGTTAATTCGTATCGTGCGCCGATAATAAACAGGCCGTGTAGCACACCGGAAAAACCTACATAGTTTTCCAGCTGTTTATCGAGCATTAGCCCCGCGCTACAGAACAGCGATATAAAAATAATTGAGATAATCCAGTAACGATTTGACACATAGCGCCCGAAGAATATCGCCACCATAAATACACCCGCCAAATTCAGCCACAGGTGATTCCAGTTAAGGTGAGTGAAATGCGCGGTAAGCAATCGCCAGATTTGCCCCTGCTCTATCAGCGACCGGTTAAACAGTAAAGTTTCGCCGAGATGCAGCCATTGTATGATCAGGCACACAGCGCCTAATACCAGCCAGGGCATATACTCAGGGCCACGGCACTTTATTCGCTGTAATATGTCTGTCATGTAAGATTATTTAACCATCTGGTATGATATGCCTCGAAGTTTAACCAACTATTGTAAGTGGAGCCATCAGTGAACGCACCAACATCCAAACAGCAGGGATTCACACTCATCGAAATTATCGTGGTTGTGGTCATTATCGGTATTTTAGCCACCTTTGTTGCGCCCAAGTTTTTAGGCCGTACGGATGATGCGCGTATTACCAAGGCGAAAAGCGACATTCTGGCACTGGAAAGCGCACTGGATGTGTACAAGCTGGATAACTACAACTACCCCACCACCGATCAGGGCCTCGAAGCCTTAATTGCCCCACCCACCAGCGATCCGATTCCTAATAACTGGAAAAAGGGTGGCTACATTAAAAAACTACAGAAAGACCCGTGGCAGCGCGATTACCTCTACCTGAGCCCCGGTGAGCATGCAGAAGTGGATATTTACTCTCTGGGAGCCGATGGCGTTGAAGGTGGTGAAGGCGCGAATGCCGATATTGGCAACTGGGATTAAGTCACCGCTAACTGACTGATGCGACACCCTGGCCGTACACCATCACGAGGATTTACCCTGATCGAGATACTGGTGGTGATTGTCATTATCAGCATCAGTGTGGGCATTGTAATGGTCAACTTTACCGGCGGTGGGCAGGCCGGTTTAGCCAAAGAAGAAGCACGGCGCATACAGCAGCTATTGCGCTTTGCTCATCAGCAGGCGGTGATTCGCGCCGAAGAATATGGCGTGCGTTTCTACACACAGGGTTATCGCTTTATGCAGTTCGATGAGGACACTCAGGAATGGCTGCCAATGCAGCGAGACAAACTGCTCACCCCACGAGTGCTTGAAGCACCGCTTGAGCTGCAACTGTATATTGAAGAGATTGAAGTCAATATTCCCGAAACGTTTGATGACGACCCGGAGCCGGAATCGACCCGCAACACGTCCCTTAATTTAGATAACCAGCCAGTTGCCGAAACAGAAAAAATTAAACCGCATATTTTTCTGCTTTCCAGCACCGAGCTCACCCCCGCTTTTGAACTCGTCGTGCGCATTCCCGGCAGCGACATAAATGAAACCGTGCGCGGCCTGCCGCAGGGTGAATACCTTTATGTTGAAGAAGAATAAAGGCTTTACCCTGATTGAAATTATGGTGGCAATGGCGGTGATTGCCATTGCGCTGGCAGCACTCATGAAAGCCTCGGGCAACCATACGTCATCTGCTGCCTATCTCAAGGCCAAAACCCTGGCACACTATGTGGCGATGAATGAAATTACCCAGCTACAGATTGATAAGGCATGGCCAGATTTAGGCAGTGTAAAAAAATCATCCGAAATGGCAGGTATTGAATGGTACTGGACCCGCGAAATTGAAAAAACCGCCGATGAAAGCGGCAATATTCGCGGCGTTAAATTCACCGTGTATCAGGATGAAGATCGTACTTTAAACCTGGCGCAGATACAGGCGTTTATTGCTAATCCGAACAGTGGTATTAACCCGACTGCCGCCTCCGCAATTAACAATAATAATAGCGGTGGCAATTAATCATGCTGGCCCGCGCACTTTACTCTAGAAGACCTCGACCACCCGGCGCTAACAGCAATGGCTTTACCTTGATAGAAGTGATTATCGCGATGTCGATTTTCGCCATTCTTGCAATGCTTTCATACGCCGGACTGCGCTCGGTAATGGACAGCAAATTCAGCACCGAAACACAACTTGCCCGCCTGGAACAGGTACAGATGGCGATGCATACTCTCAGCAATGATTTACAGCAAATTGCACCGCGTGATGCCGTAGATAGCCTTGGCGGCAAATTGTATAAGGCATCTACGCAGAATAGCGAATTCATATTCGAATTTACCCGCAGCGGCTGGCGCAACCCGGCGAATACCCCGCGCAGCACATTACAGCGCGTGGCTTATCAGCTGGATGAAGATAAGCTGGTGCGCATTTACTGGCCTTATGTTGATAGAGCAGATGAAACCACTCGCATCGAGCGCGTACTGATTGAAAATGTTGATTCACTGAGCTTGCGCTTTATGAACGATAAGACTGAATGGGTTAATGACTGGCCGGAAGCCGCCATTCTAAGTTCAGGCTCACCCACGCCGATTCCTGTCGCTATTGAGGCTAGCCTTAAACTCAATGACTGGGGCGAGATAAAGCGCCTGTTAAAGGTCGCACCATAATGCGCGTATCACATACTCAGCACGGTGTTGCACTGATCACCGCATTGCTGGTGGTGTCGCTGGCCAGCATTCTCGCCGCCTCGCTGGTACAACATTTACATTACGATACACGCCGCACCGAAAATTTATTACGTCTTGATCAGGCCGAGCTGTATAACAACAACACGGTGCAATTTGCGCGCAGTCTGTTGCGACTGGATATTACTGTTAATAATCAATACGACACACTGGCTGAATACAGCGAAAACAACGAGCAGTTTTTTCCGGTCACCGGCGGCGCTGTTGCCGCAAAAATGCTCGACCAGCAGGGCTGTTTTAATTTGAATAATTTATCGGCCACCAATACAACGCTTCCAGTACAGAGGGCACGCTTTGCACGATTGCTCGGGCAACTTGAAGTTGACAGCAACTTACACGAGGCACTGGTCGATAGCCTCATCGACTGGCTTGATGCGAATGACATTACCGAACCACAGGGCGCCGAGTTTGATTACTATATTGGCCTGGATAAACCCTACCGCACCGCCAATGGCCTGATGGCCAGCCCCAGTGAGCTGCGACTGGTGAAGGGCTACACAGAAGACATTCTGGAAAAAATTCGGCCTTATATCTGCGCATTACCGGTAACCAATAGCGCAATCAATATCAACACCGCCAGCGCTGAAATGTTAGAATCTATTGCGGGCCTGGCGGGTCAGGGAGCGCAGATAATCGCAGATCGAGATGGTGCAGCGGATAATACGGAAGATGATGCCCCCTTTACGACCATAAACGAATTTGAAGTCTATGCCCGCGATAAACTACAGTTACAGAACTTTAATGCACAGGGTCTACAGGTTTACTCAGAATATTTTATGATGGAATCTCATACCAACCTGGGCGCGGGCGATATTCGCCTGTATAGCCTGATATACCGAAACCAGAGTGATGGCAGCAGTGAAATTATTTACCAGTCTCGAGGCACCTTATAATGAGTGAATATATGTTAATTCACTACCGACCCCATTGTGCTTCACACATGTGTTACTGGGCACTGGGCGGCGATCAACACCCTTCGATTACTCTGGGTCACGGCGCGCTGGATGAATTGCCCGCCATTGCTCGCAATAAAAAAGTCACGCTGATTATCGACTCGGTTTTCACCACGGTGATGTCGCTGAATATTCCCAGCAAAAATCGCAGCAAACAGTTACAGGCCATTCCCTTTGCCATGGAAGATCACCTGGCTGAAGATATTGAAGATACTCATTTCGCGATTGGCAAAGCCGATCAGCAGAACATGATTCCCGTGGTTGCGATTAACCGTGAGCGGTTAAAAAATATTCTCGCGGAATTTAGCAGCAGAGAAATTCATATCGATTACCTGATTACTGACAGCAGTGCCTTACCGATTAAAGATAATAGCTGGAGCCTGCTGACAGATGATAATAGTGTGCTTATCAAAACCACCACGGGCGATGCGCAAAGCTGCGAACTGGAAAATTTGCAGCCCATTTTTACTGCCCTGCTTGAACAAAGCCTGAACAAGCCAGAATCGATTCAGTGTTTTTATAGTGAAGAACATAAACAGCCACTCGAATTTCTCGATACACTCGATATTGAAATTAGCTACCAGCCATTAAAAAGCCATCCACTGGAAGTGTTTGCTGGCCAGCTACGCAAGGCGCAGGAGTTTAACCTGCTGCAGGGTGAGTTCGCCGTTAAACGCAAAACCACCAACAGCTGGCTACAGGCCTGGAAACCCGCCGCCATTGCCGCCAGTGTATGGGTTGTTTTATACCTGACGTTTGCAGGCATTCAAAGCCAGCAACTTGAAGCAAAAAACCTTGAACTCAGCAAACACATTGAAGCCGAATTTAAGCGTGCAATGCCAGAGGCTCGCACTTTATCCAATATGCAAAAGCGCGTTGAACGACACCTGAGAGATTTAAAAACGGGTGGCGGCGCTGATAATAACAATGTCTTTTTACATATCTTATCTAAAGCGACGCCCGCTTTATCACAGAGTGACAAAGTCACGCTTAACTCGGCGGTGTTTCGTAATAACAGCATTGATCTCGATATAAGCAGCAACTCATTACAGAATATTGAAATGGTGAAATCACGCCTGTTAAAAATACCCGAGCTGAAAACCGTTCTTTCTACCACCGTTGAAAAAGATAAGGTCAATGCTCGACTTCGTCTGGAGGCAAAAGGATGAGCCTGCTAGATAAAGCACTAGAGCCTGCCACGCAATGGCTCAACACCCTGCAGCCACGGGAAAAATTTATTGTTATTTACGGCGGCATTGCGCTGTTGTTTATTCTGTTTTATCTGCTCATCTGGTCGCCGATTACCGAACAACTGGAATATCAGAAACAAAAATATGTTTCACAACAGCAGTTACACAGCTGGATGAAAAACGCGGCCCATGAAATAGCCAGCATCAAATCCAGCAGCGGCGGCTCGGCGGTAAAATTTCGTAATCAGTCAATTACCAGCCTGGCTGATAGAAGTGCGCGCACGACGGGTGTAAAAGCTTTTATTAATAAAATAGAACAGAGCAAGGACGATGTGAAAGTCACTTTAAAATCGGCAAATTTCGATTTAATTATTAACTGGCTTGCCGACTTGCAGGATAAATACGGCATTACCAGCAGCTCGGTTAAAATCGAACAGACTGGCGAAAGCGGCTCTATTGATGCTTACATTACCTTACAAAGGCTTTAACCGTTTTTTATCGAAACTTATATGCAACTGACAACTTATGTTAATTAAAAAACGCCACTACATTTTACTCGCTGTACTGTCCTATGTTTTTTTTACGCTAAGCAATGTACCCGCCAGCAAGGTTATTAGCCTGGCAGAGCAACAGACCAGTATGCCGGTGAAGTTTTATGGCGTACATGGCAGCCTGTGGAATGGCGGCGCACAAAGCCTGCTGATTAGCGGCCAGCCGCCTGTTGATAATTTACAATGGTCAATTAACCCGCTGAGCCTGTTACTTGCAAAAATCAGCAGCGAGCTCAGTGCCAGCATCAAAAACCAGAACATCGTTGGCAACCTGAGCCTGTCTGCTCTGGGCACACTGCAGGCTTCCGATGTACGCGCACGCATTGATTCCACTGTTATGCAGGAATTACTGCTGTTGCCCTTTGGTGAACTCGATGGCGTATTTAATATTGATATACGCTCAGCCATATTATCTAATGATGCCCTGCCGGTAATTGATGCCTCGATTAACTGGAAAAATGCCAGACTGACAGTTGTTGATAGCGTCAACCTCGGGCAGGTGGATCTGCATATTCAACCTACGAATGACAATAAACTATCCGCCACGCTAAACAATAAACAGGGCGAGCTTTTATTAAAAGGCAATGCGGAAGTTGATGCTGATAAAGCCTATAGCCTTGATTTACTCTTAACACCACAAAGTAATACGCCACAAAGCGTCACCCAGAGCCTTGGCATGTTTTCCAGACGACAGTCCAATGGCAGCTATCAGTTAAAACGTAAAGGCAACTTAAGCGAATTTGGAATTTAATTATGAACAACTACATTCCAATAAAACCCAACACCAGAATCACATCAGAAAACAAATGCAGCTTCTGTACCGGATCTATTTGCTGCACCTATATCACTCAGACAATCGACACACCTCGTTCTAAAGTCGACTTTGAACATTTGCTGTGGCAGATTTCACATGAGCATATTCGCATTTACAAAGATGAAGATGGCTGGACACTTCTGGTAGAAACACGCTGCCTGCATTTACAGGTGAATGGTGATTGCGGTATTTACCATAATCGCCCGACCATTTGTCGTGAGCATACCAATGACTACTGTGAGTTTGATGCACCATCGGAAGACGGTTTTGAGCTGTACTTTAAAGACTATGATGCCCTGCGCACTTATTGCAAAAAGCGCTTTAAAACCTGGGATAAATAATCTGTTATGTGATTTAACTGTGAGCGTTTATAAAAGAAAACGCGAACAACACAAATTAAAAAATTAATTTACAAAGATCGTTATGTCACTACAAACAAGACCAGGCTCCGCTTCCTGTTATATCAGGGCTCCAGGCAATAGGTTTTTTCTGCATGATCCAGCGGGCTGCGAAACGCAATGCGCATCGACGTCAGCTGTAAATTTACAGCCTGATTTTTCGCACCATACAGACGATCGCCCACTATTGGATAACCCAGGCCGGAAAGATGCCGACGTATCTGATGTTTACGCCCCGTGTGTAGGCTAATACGAAGTCGCGTGGTGTTTGTGGCTGCATCAAACTCTGCAGATATTATTTCACTGAGCGCCGGTTTATCATCCAGACTCTGTTCTATGTGCAGCGGCAGGCGCTCGGGTATAAACCGGCCTTCAACTAGCGCACTGTATTCTTTATAAATATTTCGCTGCTCAAACAGCCTG
>Ga0316207_10005102_pt1 | contig 11035 bp, 7 predicted proteins | sample 6weekpyrite_MG_FD_204943 | JGI IMG/M metagenome (GOLD analysis project Ga0316207, IMG submission 204943) | Microbial mat bacterial communities from mineral coupon in-situ incubated in ocean water Damariscotta River, Maine, United States -... | ecosystem: Environmental > Aquatic > Marine >...
AGACCCCTTTCGCCATAACGTACTCACCTCGGGTCATCGCGCCTGTTCCGGCTGTGGCGAGGCGATGGCGGCGCGCATGGTGGCCGACCTCGTCGGCCCGGATGCGATCTATGTTAACGCCACCGGTTGCCTGCAGGTGTTCACTACCCACAATCAACAGTCGGCCTGGCAGGCACCGTGGATTCACTCGGTGTTTGCCAATGCGGCGGCGGTCGCCTCCGGTATTGAAGCGGCGCTGCGCATCAAAGGCAAAGAGACGCCGGTTGTGGTGCAAGCGGGCGATGGCGGTACCTTTGATATTGGGCTGCAATGTCTCTCTGGTATGATTGAGCGTGGCCATGACATCCTCTTTGTCTGTTACGACAATGAGGCTTACATGAACACCGGGGTGCAGCGTTCCGGCTCTACCCCTCACGGGGTGCGCACCACGACCTCACCACCGGGGCGGTTGAGTCAGGGAAAACACGAAATCAAAAAAGATGTGATTTCGATCATTGCTGCGCACAACATGCCTTATGCGGCGACCGCGACGATCGCTTATTTTCCCGACCTCAAAGCCAAAGTAGAAAAGGCGATGGCCATCAAAGGGCCGCGTTTTCTGCAAGTGTTATCACCCTGCCCACTGGGTTGGGTGCATGACAGTGCGCTCTCTGTTACCGTCTCACGGCTGGCGGTGGAAACCGGGCTTTTTCCATTGGTGGAGCTGGAGCACGGTGAACTTACCGGGGTGATGCGGCTGGCTGAGCAGAAACCAGTGGAGGAGTACCTGCGCCCGCAGGGGCGTTTCAAACATCTGTTTAATGGTAAGGCAGGCACGCTGGAGTTGCATCATCTGCAGGCGCTGGCCGATGCCCGCATTCGCCGCTACGGATTGCTGGATGCGGAGACAGCGTGGGACACATCAGTGGCGATGCAGAGCGAACGTCACGGTCGCGGGGGGTACGCCCTCTCTATTGCAGCGACGGAGGGGCGTGAACATGGCAGCTAAACTTGAAATTGCACCCGGTAGCAGCATTGCCTATCACACCGGCGACTGGCGTACCCAGCAACCGCACTATCAAAATAAATGGCCACCCTGTAGCCAGATATGTCCTGCCTCGGAAGATATTCAGGCGTGGCTGGCGTTGGCAAGTGAACAACAGTGGCAAGCCGCGTGGCGTAAACTTACTGAACGCAATCCGTTTCCGGCGACCATGGGGCGCATCTGTTATCACGCCTGCGAGTCGGCCTGTAACCGCAACCATCTCGACAGCGCAGTCAATATCCATGCGATGGAGCGATACCTTGGTGATATGGCCATTGCTCAGGGGTGGCAGCATAAACCTTCCTGTGACGAGGCACAGCCGCAGCGGATTGCTATCGTTGGCGCAGGGCCGGCCGGCCTTTCCTGTGCTTTTCAACTGGCGCAGCACGGTTATGCCGTGACGATTTTTGATGCACAGGCGGCGCCGGGTGGCACCCTGTACAGTGCTATCCCTGACTACCGTTTGCCTAAGGCGGTGTTGGCGAAAGAGATTGATGCCATTCTGGCGCTGGGCATTGAGCTGCGCCTTAATAGTCGTATTGGTAAAGAGACCAGCGAAAGTGAACTGCGTGACCAGTTTGATGCTGTTTTCCTCGCTATAGGCACACAACAACCACGCCGCTACCCGCATGGCGATAAGTCGAATCGCAGTGTGCTGAGCGGCCTTGAATTTTTGCAGTGTCTTAATCGAGGTGAACTGCAGAAGCTAACCAGGCGGGTGGCGGTGGTTGGGGGTGGCAATACCGCGATGGATGTGGCGCGCTGCGCACGGCGACTGGGGGTGGAGGTGACGGTAATCTGCGCGCAAGACCCACACGGCACACACCACCAGGAGTTGGGCAGTGAGATGCCCGCTTCACTGACCGAGGTGGTTGAGGCGGAAGCGGAGGGGGTGCAGTTGATCTACCGCGCCGGGGTGCGCCGACTGGTGCGCAGTGGTGAGCATCTCTCCGGCGTTGAAATCGCCCATGTGGATCAGGTGCATGATCGCCATGGGCGTTTCGATCCGGTTCTGTTTGATGGTACGGAAGAGTTTATCGCTGCGGAGTTGGTGATCTTTGCCATTGGCCAGGAGGTCGATTGGCAGGGGGTAGAGACACTGCACCAGACGGATGAGGTGGATGGTGTCTGGGTGGGGGGTGATGCGACCAGTAAATCCAAACTGGCTGCCGCTGCAGTGGGCAGTGGTTATCGTGCAGCACAGTCGATCATGAGCAGTTTGAGAAATGACGCCGTAGTGGTTGATCACCATCAAAAAGGAAAAATCACTTTTAGAGCGATGCAGTTGCACTACTACCCCTGTGCGCCACGCCTTGAAGGGGCAGTCAATGAGCAGCGGCTTGATGGCTTCGTTGAAGTGGTGGCGGGGTTGGCTGGTGATGGTGAAGCGGAGCATGAAGCTAAACGTTGTCTCAGTTGCGGCGTCTGTTTTGAGTGTGACAACTGCTGGCACTTCTGTCCCGATGCGGCGGTGATCAAAAAAGAGAGCGGTTACGAAATTGATTACGACTACTGCAAAGGGTGCGGTATCTGTGCCCAGGAGTGCCCCTGTGGGCACATTGATATGAAACCTGTGGCTGAGTAATGAGAGGAGAATCGATATGGAATGGTTAGCGGCAAACTGGTTAATACTTTTGCTGGTGGTGTGCTGTGTCGGCATGATGTTTTTCATGCATGGCGGGCACGGTAAGTCGGGAGATGATGACGATAAACACCGGCACTGACCGTGGGGCAAATAGATGACGGCGAATAAAAACATGCTTAGGTCGGAAATAGCTGGTGAGATTGCTGGCGCGGTGACCTGGTTCGGCGATATACCCAGGCCTCTTACCCGTTTCGGCCGGGCAAATGGGAAGGCGTGTTGCGTTACGGCGATTCAGTGTACCCGAGGCTAATCAGGGGCAGCGGCAATGGGCGGTTGGGGTCAATTACCTCTTTGGCCCCCTTGTGCTCTTTCAAGGTGATATTGCCGGGTTCAGTTGGTCTGTCAGCGTTCAGGGCAAGGCGGGCCTCGCAGCGAATGGCCATAGTCCTTTGCAAGAGGCGCAACGCGGCCATGGACGCTGACAGGCCAACCCTTCGGGCGCTCCTGTGGTGTTCCGCGCCCGCGTTGCAGTGCTTGACAAGGACTACGGCCATTGCCTGCGCACTGCGCCTTGCCGCGAAACACCACAGGAGCGCTGAACCCGGCAATATCACCTTGAAAGAACACTGGTGTGATCGCAAAACTGGTTCTGGGTAGTGATCGGCGTAGTGTTCGTGGGCATGCACCTGTTTGGTCACGGCGGCCACCGCGGGGGTGGTGGGGGTGATGGACATAGCGGCCATGGTGGTGGGGGCGGCTGTGGGCATGGCGGTGTCGAGTAGTCGTTCTCACCTGGCGGTACACCGCTGTGCAGTAACAACATTGAGGAGTTAGGACCATGAACCAAAAAAAAGAAATCGTTCTGATTACCGGTTGCAACGGACGCATCGGTAGTGCGGTGATACAGCGCCTGATCGGTCGCTTCAGCGACGTCGTGGGATTCGATCGAAAGGCGCCCTCTCCGCCGCCGCCCGACTGCGTGGCGATCCCCGTTGACATCACTTCCGATGAGAGCGTGCAAGAGGGGTTTCGCGTCCTTAAGGAACACCATGGTACGCACATCGCCGCGGTGGTGCACCTGGCGGCGTACTACGATTTCCTCGGCAAGCCGAGCCCGAAGTACGACCAGGTCACGGTCGAGGGCACGCGACGCCTGCTGCGCGGGCTGCACGAAGGTTTTGAGGTCGAGCAGTTCATTTTTGCCAGCACCATGCTCGTGCACCGGCCGGGCGAACCGGGCCAGTTCATCACCGAGGAGTGGCCGCTGGGGCCGACCTGGGCCTATCCGGAATCGAAGGTGCGCACCGAGGCGCTCATCCGGGAGGAGCGCGGCGCCATTCCCGCAGTAATCCTGCGCATCGCCGGGGTTTATGACGATGTCTGCCACTCGCCACCGCTGGCGAATCAGATCCAGCGCATCTACGAGGGGCAGCTCGCCGGGCACCTCTATTCCGGCGAGACCTCGCACGGCCAGGCCTTCATCCATCTGGAGGACGTGGTGGACGCGATCGAGCGCGCCGTGGCGTGTCGCGCCCAACTGCCGCCGGAGTCTGCGATCCTCATCGGCGAGCCGGAGACGCTGAGTTACGATGAGCTGCAACATACGTTTCAGCGGTTGATTCGCGACGAGTCGTGGGAGACGCGCAATGTCCCCGGGCCGATCGCAAAAGTTGGCGCGTGGCTACAGAATCACATTCCCGGTCAGGATCCGTTCATCAAGCCGTGGATGATCGATCGGGCCAATGATCACTACGCCCTCGACATCACGCGCGCCCGCACCTTGCTCGATTGGTCGCCCCAACACTCGCTGCGCAAAACATTGCCAAAAATGGTGGCAGCTTTGAAGGCCGATCCGCTCGGTTGGTATCGCGAGCACGGTCTGGAGCCACCCGCATCTTTGAAGAAGGAGGCGGAGCAAGTTGTGCTGGAAGCATCCATACAGTCCGAACACGTATCCGCAAAAACAGATACGTCCGGCCACGAACACGGCAAACACGCACACAGCGAGGACGCCCACCATCACCATGTCGTAACGGCAGCCGAATCGGCCTCCGCGCAGGGCTGCCATATGCATGCCTGCCCGATGCACCCGGAAGTCTGTCAGTCTTCGGCGGGCAACTGCCCGCGCTGCGGGACGGCCCTGGAACCGGCGGAAACCGCCGAGCCGGCGCAGGCGGCCGAATACACCTGCCCGATGCACCCCGAGGTGGTGGCCAGTGAACCCGGCCGCTGCCTCAAGTGCGGCATGGCACTGGAACTGCGCAGCGCATCGGCCGAAGAGCACACCGGTCATGATGCCGAGCCGCCTGCTGGTCAGATGGCCGAATACACCTGCCCGATGCACCCCGAGGTGTTGGCCAGCGAACCGGGCGATTGTCCCAAATGCGGCATGACGCTGGAACTGCGCACCGTCCCGTCCAACGCGCACGGCGAACATCACGAACACCACGCACATGGCGAACATGCCAGTCATCAGCATGCAATGTCCGGTGAAGGTGGTGAAGATAAGGCGACCGAATACACCTGCCCCATGCACTCGGAGATCGTGCGCAGCGAACCGGGCAGTTGCCCCAAGTGTGGCATGGTGCTGGTGCCGCGCGGCGCGTCGAAACCAAGCAAAGGTGAAGAGATTGACATGATGGTCGCAAGCCATCGCAATATGCTCTGGCCCTATTATCTCAGCATGATGCTCGGCCTGTGGCTGTTAACCAGCCCGTTCACGCTCGGCTACATGAGCGACTTCTCCCCCGACGCCAACCAGTTGCGGGTCATGGCCGAGCGTGATTTGCCATCATTTGAACTGCGCAACCTGTTGATGACCTGGAGCGATGTCATCAGTGGCATCCTGGTAATCATCTTCAGTGTGCTGTCGGCAGATACGTGGCGCCGCAATCCCTGGGCGCAGTGGGCCAACGCCTTCGTCGGCCTGTGGCTGATGTTCGCACCGCTGGTCTTCTGGACGCCATTGCCTGAGGCCTATGCCAACGGGACGCTGGTCGGTGGGCTGGTGATCGCACTGGCGGTGCTGATCCCGATGATGCCGGGGATGAGCATGGCCGGCATGATGGGCAAGCCGGACGTGCCGCCGGGCTGGGCCTATACGCCGGCAAGCTGGTTGCAACGCATGCCGATAGCGATACTGGCGTTGATCGGGTTTTTCATCGCCCGCATTCTCGGCGCCTATCAGCTCGGCCATATCGATACAGTCTGGGAACCGTTCTTCGCCGGCAGCGGCGAGATGAAGGGAGGGATGAACGGTACCGAGGAGATCGTTACCTCAGATGTCTCCAAGGCCTGGCCGATTGCCGATGGTGCCCTGGGTGGCATCGTCTACATGCTTGAACTGGTGATGGTCTGGATGGCTGGCAAGGACCGCTGGCGCACCATGCCTTGGATGGTGCTGGGGTTGGCCATTCTGATCCTGCCGCTCGGCGTCGTCAGCATCTATTTCGTTATCATCCAGCCGATTGTGATCGGCACCTGGTGCACACTGTGCCTGATTGCCGCGTTGGCGATGGCGGTGATGATTCCGTATTCGCTCAACGAGTTCGTCGCCATGGGCCAGTTCCTGGCCTGGTCGCGCAAGCAGGGCAAACCGTTCTGGCGCACTTTCTGGACTGGCGACGCGATGGATGGCGGCAGTGACGATACCTCCATAGGGCTGGTCGGCACACCCCGCGAGCAGTGGGCGCAGGCGACCCGCGGTGTGACCTATCCCTGGACGTTGTTGCTCAGTATCGCGATCGGCGCCTGGCTGACGTTTACCCGGGTCACTTTTGACAGTGTCGGGGCGATGGTCGATAGCGACCACCTGGTGGGTCTGCTGGTCGTGACATTCTCGATTATCGCCCTGGCCGAGGTCGGCCGTGCGACGCGTTTTATCAACATCCCGTTTGGCATTTGGCTGATCGCCGCACCGTGGCTGCTTGATGGCATCGCCTCGCCGCTGGCGACCTGGAACAGCGTGATCTGCGGCGTGCTGCTGATTGCCCTGGCGATCCCGCGCGGGAAGATCAGGGATTCTTATGCGGGCTGGGATCGGTATATTGTTTAGCAGGACGGTAAAGGATCCTGCTGCTGTGGATCAAGCGGCCGCTGAGATTGCGCGTATGTTACACGCAGCTGTATCGGATATAACAACTTGCAGGCGTATCACCTGTGGTTTTTATCAGCTCAATCGAAAGGAACATCACCATGCAAACTGAAGTTTTAAAAGTAACGGGAATGAGCTGCGGCGGCTGTGTCAACAATGTAACGCAGGCACTGCAGGCGGTTAACGGTGTCGGTGACGTACACGTGTCGCTTTCGGCCAGCGAAGCCACAGTGCAGTACGACGAGCGACTGACCTCGGCCGAGCAACTGAAATCGGCCGTGTCAGGCGCGGGTTATGGTGCGGATACCACCACTGCTCAGAAACCTCAGGGCAAGGGTTGCTGCTGCGGATAGATCACACCATAACCCCGGGAGGTAAGCGCGTATGAATACGAATAGTGCGGAACAGCGTTTGAGGAAAAATCATGACGGCGAATAAAAACAAGCTTCAACCGGAAGCAGCTGTCGAAATCGCCGGCGCAGGGCCGGCCGGACTGGCGGCGGCAATCACACTGGTCCATGCGGGACGCCGGGTGATCGTACATGAAATGCAAAAAGAGGTGGGCCACCGTTTTGGCGGTGATTTCCAGGGAATAGAAAACTGGACCACCCGGGAAGATGCGCTAGCGGTTTTGAAAGGGTTAGGAATCACCACTGACTTCACCGCGATGCCGTGTCGTAATGGCACTGTTTTCGATCCCACCGGTAAACCCTGGCAGATCAAAAGCGACGAGATACTATTTTATATTGTTGAGCGTGGCCCCGGCCCCGGCACGCTCGATAGCGCACTGCTCAGGCAGGCGCAAGCGCTCGGGGTGGAGGTGCGCTTCAATAGCCGTCTGCGTCATATGGCGGGCGATGGCATTCTCGCCGCCGGTCCGCGCGCTGCCGACGCCATCGCCGTCGGTTACCACTTCGAGACCGATATGGCGGACGGTTACTGGGCGATCTGCGATGACGCGCTCGCGCCTCAAGGTTATGCCTATCTATTGGTGATGAACGGCAAAGGTACTGTTAAGAGCTGCATGTTTTCCGGTTTCAAGCAGGAGAAACTTTATGTACAGCGCACTGTAGAGACGTTTCAACGACTGGTCGGACTGGAGATGAAGAATCCCCAGCCCCATGGCGGCAGCGGCAACTTCCGCATCCCGCGCAGTGCCTACAGTGGCCCCCATCCGCTAGTGGGGGAACAGGCCGGTTTTCAGGATACGCTGTGGGGTTTCGGTATGCGCCTGGCGATCTCGTCCGGCGTGCTGGCGGCCCAAAGCCTGCTAAATGGCGAAAACTACGACACGCTGTGGCAGCGTGACCTGAAACCACAGATGGAGACCTCCGTTGTCAATCGGGCACTGTTTAGTCTGGCGGGGAGATATGGCTATAGCTGGTTATTGCGACAGCTGGCCTCCAGACCGAATCTGCGCGAGTCGCTGCGTCAACAGTATCAACCATCGTGGCCCAAACATATGCTAAGCCCGTGGGCCAGGCGTCGCTACGAGAGTCGGCGCAAGGATGTCACCTGCGATCATATCGACTGCCACTGTATCTGGTGTCGTGGGGAGTGTTGTGCCCATGAATGACCTGTCTCTGTTCAATGTAATAACACTGATGCGCCGTTTCGCATTAGCGCTGTGAATGCAATGCCGGACAGTTGTGCGTGCAACCCGGAACCGGCGGTGGGTAGCGATGCCATTCATCTCTTTGTCGAAGGTGATCTGCTATTTGAAGCCATGCTGGCCGCAATTGCCAGTGCTAAACACGAGGTGTGGATGGAGACCTATATCTTCGCCGATGACGAAGTGGGCCGTCGTTTTTCTCAAGTTTTGTCTGAAAAAGCAAGGGCAGGTGTGCGGGTACGCCTATTGGTGGACGCGCTTGGATCGCTGTTTCAGTTTTACCGCTCATTGGGGTCAGAGCTTGAACAATCAGGGGTGGTGGTGCGTCATTTCCATCGCTGGCACTGGCGTGAGCCGCTCCGTTATAACCGCCGTGATCATCGCAAACTGCTGGTGGTGGATGGTCGCGAAGCCTTCTTGGGTGGATTTAATATTCATCGACAAAGTTCGCAACGCTATTTTGGGGCTGCACGCTGGCGTGATACCCACGTTTCCTTTCAAGGGGAGTTGGCCAAGCAAGCTGCTGAGTTATTTGATGCTTTTTGGCAAAGTAATCGACATTGGTTGCTGAATGAGGACCCTCAGGCAAGTAGTGTGTTGGTTCCCAATCAGACCGGTTTCTGTCGTCGTCGGCTCGCCTGTATCTACAACGATGCCCTGGGCAGTGCCAAGGAGCAAGTCTGTCTGACGACACCTTATTTCGTCCCTGATCATCATACGCAAAATGCGTTGCTCGCGGCGGTAAGCCGGGGTGTCGATGTTCGCCTCTTGGTGCCGCGCACAAGTGATGTGCGCTTGGCGCGTTGGGCGGCCAACGCAGTTTATGCGCGCCTATTGGACGCCGAGGTCAAAATCTTTGAATACCTGCCCAGGATGTTGCACGCCAAAGTCGCCGTTGTGGATGGAACGTGGGCGACCTTGGGTACCGCCAATCTCGATTATCGTAGCCTGTTTCAGAATTACGAATTGAATCTGGTCAGTCGCGATCCAGAGTTCTGTGGAAGCTTGCAAACACAGTTCGAGACTGATTTGAAGGAAGCATCGGCGGTTTGTGCGACGCGATGGCGACAACGGCGTTGGGTGCCGCGCTTGGCGGAATTGTTGGGCTGGAGTGTCAGGCGCTGGTTATAGCGATTTCCGGAGAAGTTAATTTTATTTATTCAATATAAAGTTTGAAAAAGAGGTGAGTTGTTATGGTTCGTGATCCCGTCTGTTTAATGGAGCTTGATCCGCGCAATGCAAAAGCCGTGGTTGAATATGGGGGACGAACTTACTATTTCTGTTCCGGGCAGTGTAAAGAAAAGTTCCTTGCGCAGCCGCAAACTTATCTCGACAAGGCTCCCGGAATGCGAGTCACGGTTGGCGTCATGGGCTCAGCAGACAAGGAACAATCACAGCAGGTAATGAAGGTCGCCTATGTTGTGGGGCAGGCGATCGCCGAACGGAATTTTGTGCTAATCACCGGAGCGTGCCCCGGCCTCCCTTATGAATGTGCTCGCGGTGCAACGAATGCAGGTGGCCTCTCTGTCGGTATCTCTCCGGCGCTGAGTCTTGATGAGCATGTTCACAAGTATCACTCTCCTTCGGATTGTTTCGATGTGATCATCTACACCGGTAGTGGTTTGATGGGACGGGAGGTGACCAATATCCGCTCCAGCGACATGGTGATCATTCTCGGCGGCCGCTCCGGCACCCTGGGTGAATTCGCCATCGCCTACGACGAGGGCAAGCTGATCGGTGTGCTGGAGGGGAGCGGCGGAATCACCCCCAAAATTCCCGACATCGTTGCCAGCTTTGGAGATAAGAATACGGGTGCACAGGTAATTTACGATGCCGATCCACGGCAACTGATAGCGAGACTGGCGCAGGCTTATACCACGGAACACTACAAACACCCCTCATGTTTTTGTCACGACTCTTCACCGGCAGGCTGATCTATGGAAAAAGCGATGAAGATTGGTGTGGTATTGAGTTCCGGCGGCGGTCGCGGCGTGTTCGCCCATACCGGTTTTTTGATGGCGCTGGAAAAGCTGGGTATCGAGGTTGCCGCCATTGCCGGGTGTAGTGCCGGTGCGTTGGTGGGCGGTGTCTATGCCAGTGGCACCGACTTGAATAACTGGATGAAAAGCATCACCAGAGTGCGAACTCGCGAATACTGGACGCCTGATTCATGGCTGCGTTTTTTCTGGCACATGGTCGTGCGCAAGGGCCGTGGTTATAGCGGCTTTTCGGATCCCAGCGCTGCCATTGACCTCATCCGGCGTAACCTGACAGCCCAGCGCTTCGAAGCGTGCAGGGTGCCTTTCTATAGTCTGGCGATGAATATTTCGCGCAGCAGCAAGACGCTGTTTGCAGAAGGTGAGCTGGCGACGCGCATCATGGCCAGCGCCGCCATGCCGGTGTTGTACCGGCCGGTGCAGATCAATGGTGAATGGTATAGCGATGGCGCTACGATAGAACTGGCGCCGACCGAGGCGGTCTGCTGTAAGCATAATCTGGATGCACTTATTGTGCATCACACCGCGGTACACCGCGAAGGTGCGGAAGGGCTGGCATGGGCGCTAAAACAGCCCTGGTCAATGATCGAGATCTTGTATTTGTTGCTCTATCGTCAACGCCCCTGGTATTTGTCCGATCAGGCGCTGACCTTTCATCAATGCCCGGGCGGTTGCGGCGCGCCGGTAATCGTCATTGAACCCGATCTGCCTGAGTTGCGCTGGC
>Ga0316207_10005103_pt1 | contig 11034 bp, 5 predicted proteins | sample 6weekpyrite_MG_FD_204943 | JGI IMG/M metagenome (GOLD analysis project Ga0316207, IMG submission 204943) | Microbial mat bacterial communities from mineral coupon in-situ incubated in ocean water Damariscotta River, Maine, United States -... | ecosystem: Environmental > Aquatic > Marine >...
GCGACTGACCCTGCGACTGACCCAGTGCCACCGCCAACAGCTGATGTCCGTCTAAATAACGTAACGCTTGATCGTCTGGCCATGGCTGTGGCCGGTGGTGAAGGTTTTAATAGCATGATTGCCGGTGGCAAGGCGGGGCAGGATGGAAGCGGTAATCTTTATATCGCCGACAATGGCCTTGATCCATCGGAAGCTGGTTTCGAAACCGAACCGTATATTCATGTGCTGACACAAGGACAGGCGCCAACAACGGCGAATAGCCCCTTGATTATTGATGCCAACCATAGTGTCGAATGGGGGGTGTGGCAGGCAACTGCAGTGGCGCCAGCTGAACTGCACACCGATGCGACAGATAACGCTGTTTTTACCGCCATCGAACAACCTGTTTATTGGGGCACCGTAACAGCCAGTCTGCCTGAGACTATTAATGCGCGCGCAGGACTGGTTAGCTATAGCAATGTGCTTGGTTTTATCGGTGGTGGTAGCAGCGGTGAAATCAGTGAATTTTTTATGAGCCTGAATATGAATTTTGATACAGCAGTGGCGGATGGTTCTGTCACAATTTCTACCCCCGCCGAGCTTTGGAATCTGGATTTGTCGGGGGCTATTACAGGTCCGGTACTGGGTTTCAGCACAGTCACAGGTGATGTAAACGGCAATGCCGTTGAAGGTGAGTTTAATGCTCTGTTTACGGGTGATTCCGCCCAGGCGATTGTAAGTAGTTTTGATTTTGGCGCAATAGCTGATCCTACGCTGCATGTGGCGGGGCTGGCAGTGGTTGATGATGCTGATGTCGATGACTTGCGTTTGACTGGCGTAAGCTTAAATCAGCTGGGCATGTATCAGTTGATTGATTTCGATGTGGCAGGTTTAGAAAGCCACATCGGCCAGACTGGACTTGATGGCAGCGGTAATCGCTATTTTGCCGAGAACGGTTTTATGCCTGATCAACCTGAGTTTCAAACATCACCGTTTACAACGGTGCTGAGCCAGGGGGCTGCGCCTGAATTGAATCTATACACAGACGCGACCTATCCCGTTTCATGGGGTATTTGGGATGGCGCGGCGGCACAGGCCGCCACATTGGCAACGGAAGCAAATAATCCATTAATAACTACAGACGTTGTTCAACCGATTCACTGGTTAACGGTTGACCCAACTGCCGAGACGGTAGTCGCGGCAAAAACAGGCAACATGACTTATCAGCATGTTGTTGCCTTTGATGGCGTGGGCACTGCTGGTGCAGCGATCACTGATGTGTTTATGAGCCTGGGTGTGGATTTTGATACAGCAAGTGTCTCGGGTAATGCACAAATTTATACCTCAGCAAGTGAGGTTTGGGATGCGAATTTAAGTGGTGGTCTCTTCGCTTCGGGATTGGATATTAATAATGTGACTGGTTTATACAATAGTGTCTCTGCTATCAATGGTCAGGTCGGCGCCATATTTACCGGTGTGAATGCCGAGGCCCTCGCTGGCATGTTGTCATTCGAAGTCACGGGCACACCAAACCTTTATGTTGATAGCATGTTTATCGTTGGTGACGCCGCTGTTGCTGATGTGCGCCTGGAAGGTGTAACGTTGGATCGATTGGGGTTTCTTTTTGCTGCAGGTGTAGGTATTGATGTGAATCAGACCTTTCTCGGTCAATCGAGTGATGGCAGTGGTGGTGCCCCAGTGATTACTGATAACGAGCTTGATCCCGGTCAGGCAGGTTATAACACCACTGCTCCACTGAATGTGTTTAGGCAAAGCGACCTGGGTTTAACAACCATGGCCACCGCCACTTCACTACAGACGTTTGCCATTGATGGTTCCCATTCAGTGAGTTGGGGTATATGGCAGGGTGCGGCTGCAAATCCAGTTTATTCTTATGAAAGTGCGACTGATCCAAATATCTTTACCACGATTCAAAACCCTGTCTACTGGTCAACGCTGGATCTGCCGAGTACTGGCCTGCCGGGTGCTGGTTTTGCCAAATATAACAATGTGCTGGGATTTGTAGGCGAAGGCCAGGGTGCGTCGAATCTGATTACTAATGTATATATGGATCTGGGGGTGGATTTTAGTACCGCCCAGGCCAGCGGAAAAATCCATATTTACAATGCCGATGACTGGCATCTGGATGTGTTGGGTAATATCTCACCTACCGGGCCACTGCTTTATTTGAATGTGACAGGTGGTGAGTTTAATAATGTGGCTGGTGTAAGCGGTTATGTTGATGCTGCCTTTACCGGCACCAATGGCACTGCATTGCTCGGCATGTTTGATGTTGAGCAAACCAGCAATGCAAGTAATTTCGTTGAAGGCATGTTCGTAGTTGATGACACGCCAGTTCAGGATGTGCGACTAACTGCGGCGGAGCAGGCCAGTATTGATCGCGTCGGCATGGTGATTAAATCAAATGCCTTGGTGGGTAGCGATGTGATCTTTGGTGGTGCCACGCCAGGTACTGATCCCATATTCGCATTCAATGGTTTTGTGCCCATGGATGCCAGTTTCAGCACTACACCTTTTTTTGAAGTGGTGAGCAGAAATGGCATTACTGAACATACAACGCCAGTTACCCATGGCACCTATCCCGTTACATGGGGAATTTGGGATGTAGGCAGCTTGTGGCAGCTATCACATTTTGACCCTGACCCATCTCAGGCCATGGTCGTAAATGATCCTCTGGTGTGGATGACGGTTTTGCCGACAAGCAATGCTGCTATGGCAAGTATTTCCGGTGTCGCACGTTATGCGTCGGCAGGTGAAACCTTTGGTCTTTACGATGGCGGAATCCTGTCTTTTCATAACAACTATCTTGATGTGAACTTTGATACAGCTACTTTTACTGGCCATCTATTTGTAGCGGCCCTTGCCTCAACCATCGAATGGGATGTGTTTTATAGCGGCAATGTGATGGGCTCGTATCTGGATATTACCGCCTATGACAATACCTACTTTAATGCGTCACCTGCTGCCATTAATAGCAATATTGAATTGAGTTTTACTGGTGCTAGTGCAGAAGCTGTGGTTGGTGCCTTTGATCTGGAGCTGGTCAGTGATCCGGCAACGTTTGCTCAAGGGGTATTTGTTGCCGAACATGATCTGCGGCTGACGCATGCAGAAGCAGAGAGTATGGATCTGATAGGATTGATTAGTAGTGATGGATTTGGTCCGCGGGTGGGGCTCAGCAGTTCGGGTACCGGGGCCAGTCAGCCAATTGTTGGATTGAATGGAGAGTTGTTGGGGACGGATGAATTTAAATTAGATACTTTTTCTGATGCGCTGAAAGTCGGTGGGGCTGTGCCAACGAATTCAACCATACAGGTTACGGGCACGCCTAATTATGAAGTCAATTGGGGCAAATGGGACGGCACGGGAACGCCTTATGAGTCATACACCGATCCGGCTAACGCTGGTGGCTTTACTCCAATAAGCGATACCCTGCGCTGGATGACCGTTACCCCAAGCTCTGATGCAGCGATTGCCGCTAGGACTGGCGTAGTGACTTATGACACGCCACTTGTTTTTGATGCTGGCGGAAGCAATGGTGTGGCAACTTTGGATGGTTTTACTGCAATCATGGACTTTGATACGGCCAACTTGACCTCGGGGTCGCTCAATTTTACTGATGGTGGTGGTTCATGGAGTTCAAGTTTTAGCGGCAGTCTGGGGCAAGGCGGTGAGATAATTGTACCTAATGCCTCGATATCAGGGATTGGTGCAGGCCAATCATTAACGTCTGTTGGTTCTGATATGAAACTGGTCTTGACTGGTTCAAATGCCCAGGCCTTGGCAGGCAGCTATAAGCTTACAAATACGGTGTCGGAATATTCTTCAGGTGTGTTTCTGATTTGCCAGAATGGTGGTGGCTGTTAGTGGTCTATCAAGCTAATTTATTAGTTATGTGTAAATGAAAAAAAACTCTGTGAGAAATTGGAATATTTATAAATGGGTGACGCCAACATAAAAAACGAAATATAAAAATTATGAGTCTGTATCTATTAATTTTCGTTTTTACATTTTCGCTAGTCAGCACAGCTACCCTTTGGGTGCGTTTATATAATTTAAATAGAAGCCAAGGTTTATTTGCATTTTTTCTGTTTTTTCCTGCGCTTCCGCTACTAGCTTGGACGCATAAAGACAAATGTAAAATCTATTTATTGGTGTGGCTTGTAAGTATGGCGTTGTTGGTTATTTCAGTTTTTTGGTTTTATATTGAACAATGAAAGTTACACATAAAAAGTGCGGTCAAACGGACAGTAAACTTCCGCGGAGTTCGTTTGTGGCGAATGCTACAAGTCTCGCTCCGGCCTGCCGCTTACCACGAACGATTGATAGATCACTAATTTATTTCTCGCGCCGCTCATAAACGCCATCCCACTCTGCACCAAGCTCGCGCTGGCGTAATTCGTTGATACGTTCCAGGTACAAACTGTAAACCCGGGTGTTGGGTTGTTGTTTGTTGAGCTGTGCAAAGATCTGTTCAGCCTGTTGCCATTTCTGTTTCAGGTAAGCCGCTAGGCCAAGTTCATGTTGCTGCAGTTCTTCAAGTAGCTCAGCTGTGGCTTCTTCTTTTAGGCACAGCGGTTCATAGACTTTCACCGCTTCGGTCTTGCCTTTTACCTTTACCAGATCAAGTCGACGAAAGACAAACTCATCCTGGCCGGCCATGGTGGTTTCACTTACCACCAGTCCGGCACCATAAAACTTGGTCAGGCCTTCGATGCGTGAACCGAGATTGACGTTGTCGCCCAGCACGGTGTAGGCACGACGATAACTTGAACCCATGTCACCGACATTCATCAGGCCTGTGTTGAGGCCAATGCCAATATCGACTTCAGGGTAACCTTCGGCTATCAGGATGGGTTTGAGTTCAGCGGTTTTTTCCAGCATTTTCATTGCCGCCTGAATGGCCTGCTTGGCGTGGTCAGGGTCTTTGAGTGGCGCGCCCCAGAAGGCCATGACCATGTCGCCGACGTATTTGTCGATGGTGCCGTGATGTTCAAATATGATCTCGGTCATATGGGTGAAATAGCGGTTGAGCAGGGCGCGCAGTTCTGATGGCGATAGTTTTTCCGATAGAGTGGTAAAACCACGGATGTCGGCAAACAGCACGGTCATTTCGCGGCTCTCGCCCTCGAAGCCAAAGTTTTCTGATGTCTGCGACATGGCGTCGACTAATTCAGGTGGCACATATTGGCCGAACATGTTTTTCAGTTGTGATCGTTTGCGGTTTTCGCTGAGAAAGCCGTAGGTAATGTTCACCGCTGCCAGGCTCAGGATCAGGATTAAAGGCCAAGCCAGGGCTAGGGCCAGGCCTTTTTCCTGCCACAGCCAGAAGTTGCCATAGACAATTGCGCTGGCCATGACCGCGCTGGTGATGAGCAGGGTGAGTGGTGCCAGGTGTGGGAATAGCAGAGCCAGTATCAGGCCGATGCCTAAGGTGGCAATCAGGTTGGCGCCATCAGCCCATGACGGCTGGTAGGGGAAGTCGTTATCGAGAATGCTGCGGATGATATTGGCGTGAACTTCAACGCCGGGGTAGATGTTATCCACCGGTGTGGCTACCAGGTCGGCGATGCCAACGGCGCTGGTGCCAATTAGAACGATAGCGCCTTCGAGGATGGTGTCATCAACGCTGCCATTGAGTACGTCGCTGGCAGACAGGTAGAGAAAGGTGCCGGCTGGCCCCTTGTAGGGCACCAGTGCAAAACCGTTGCCATCGGTGGGGATGGTGGTACCGCCGAGGATGATTTTGTCCACCGTGTCGATATTTTCGATGGGGCTGGTCTTGATCTCAACCTCATCCTCATCCAGAAACAGGTAGAGCTTGGCGACATTGAGTGACAATGAGCCATAGATGTTGTTGCCATGGCGGATCAGCATTGGCGTGCGGCGGATGATACCGTCCGGGTCGGGCCAGGTGGTGACAAAGCCGCTGGAGGCGGCGCTGTCTTGCAGCAGCGGCAGGCTGGCGGTGTAGTTGGGCATGGCTTTGATGCCAGAGCGGCTGGCCTGTTCGGCTGTCAGTGTTTGTAATGATTGTGGCAGTTGCCCGACTGGTGCGGTGTTTTCATTGTGGAAAAGATAGCCGAGGGTGACATCATTGTCCTTCAAACTGTCTGCCAGGTGCTGGTCATTGTCGAATTGAGTAGCTATTTCGCTCAGGTTGGTGATTAGCTGGTTTGCTTCAGGGGTGGTGCTTTCCAGTTGCTGGACGATGGCCAGGGCCTTGTTGCGCTCCGGTTCGGTAAAGAAAACATCGTAGCCCACCACCACTGCGCCAGCCTCGAACAGACGCTCGGTCAGGGTGGCTATTTTGTTGCGGGGCCAGGGCCAGCGGCCTTCATCAGCAAGGCTTTTTTCGTCGATATCAGTGATGATGATGCGGGAGTCGAGCGGCTGTTGCGTGGCAATGCTGGCGTTTAGTCGTAGGTCGTAGGCCATGGATTCGGCGCGTTGCTGTAGGGCGTTTAATAGGGCTATATCTGAAAACTGCGCCCAGCCGAAAATTAGAGAGGTGGCGATGCCAAGCAGCGTCGGCAAAAGTTTGCTAATGATCCGGGGTTTCGACATGCTGCTTATTTCCAGGTGGCGATGTTTCTAGTATTCATATCGGCCATTTAATTTAATATCTAATTCATTGAATTAATTCGGCATATTAGTTTGTTCCTTAACAAATATAAGCTTATACTGCGTCTAAATTTGGTTGCGTGTTGGAGTCGTCATGGAACGTCGATGGAGCAGGCGTAAACAGGTGGGTCAGGATGTCTTGCTGCATTACGATGGGCAGGCAGCCGTAGTTTGTACAATTAGGGATGTTAGTTTTGAGGGGGCCAGGATAGAGACGGGTTCACTTGTTGTCACTCCGTCCACGGAGGTTGAATTGCACTTCTGTAGCTCAGACGACGCAGGCATGGTGCGCATTGGTGCTACGGTAGTGCGTGTGCTTGATGGTGGTGTTGGTGTTAATTTTTCTGAATACCACTATGGCTCTTGTCGTTATCTTTTAAAATTGTTGGATTAGTTTTTCTTGCACTGTTCTTGGGCGTGGTTTTTTGTTGCGCACTGATATGGCGCGGTATTTTCATGCCGAGACCGTTGTCCGTTTTCTAATCGATTGATTCTATTGCTGTGCACAGAGTTGGTGCGGTTTTTGCTGTAAGAGCTCCATAACTGAATTTAAGTCATTTTGGAGTTGTTATGGAAGCCTTGCAGTCCGGTAGTGATGTTGTCTTTTTATTGATGGGTGCGGTGATGGTGCTGGCTATGCATGCAGGTTTCGCCTTTCTTGAGGTAGGCACGGTGCGGCACAAGAACCAGGTCAATGCCCTGGTCAAGATCATTGGTGATTTCGCTGTTTCCACCATTGCCTATTTCTTCATTGGTTATGGTGTTGCCTACGGCGTTTCGTTTTTTGAGGCGGCGCCAACACTGGCGGAAAAGAATGGTTTTGAACTGGTTAAATTCTTCTTTTTATTGACCTTTGCGGCGGCGATTCCGGCGATTGTTTCAGGTGGTATTGCCGAGCGAGCCCGTTTTAATCCACAGCTGGCAGCCACTTTTGCCCTGGTCGGTCTTATTTATCCCTTTTATGAAGGCATGATCTGGAATGGTAATTACGGTTTTCAGGCCTGGCTGGAAAGCAGCTTTGGTTTTGGTTTTCACGACTTTGCCGGTTCTATTGTGGTGCATGCAATGGGCGGTTGGATCGCCCTGGCAGCGGTGCTGTTGCTGGGGGCGCGTCACGGTCGTTATAACAAGGATGGCATGATGTCGGCCCACCCACCTTCAAGTATTCCTTTTCTGTCGCTGGGGGCGTGGATTCTGACGGTTGGCTGGTTCGGTTTTAATGTCATGTCAGCCCAGTCTGTCGAAGGCGTGAGTGGCCTGGTGGCGGTTAATTCATTGATGGCGATGGTGGGTGGTGTGTTGGCCGCCTTGTTTGCTGGTCGTTATGACCCGGGTTTTGTCCATAACGGCCCGTTGGCCGGTCTGGTGGCGATCTGTGCTGGTTCTGATGTGGTGCACCCAATGGGGGCGTTGTTTATCGGTCTGGTCGCTGGTGCCCTGTTTGTCTGGACCTTTACCCTGACCCAGAATCGTTGGAAGATCGATGATGTGCTGGGTGTTTGGCCTTTGCATGGTCTGTGTGGCGTTTGGGGTGGAATTGCTGCCGGCATCTTTGGATTGGAAGCCCTGGGTGGCATGGGCGGCGTGAGCTTTATGTCGCAGCTGATTGGTACCCTGGTCGGTATTGTGGTTGCCTTTGGTGGTGGTTTTATCGTTTATGGTCTGATTAAAAAGGCTGTTGGCCTGCGCCTGACCCAGGAGGATGAGTACAACGGCGCCGATTTGAGTGTTCACAAAATCGCCGCTAATCCAAAATAGCGGCAGTGCATTCTGCTGCGAAACCCGCCTAACGGCGGGTTTTCTGGTTGTAGGGTTTGAAAAATGCTAAAATCTGCGGCCATTTGTTAACGTGCTTTGAATGATGAGCCAAAAACTATTTATTAAAACCTTCGGCTGCCAGATGAATGAGTATGATTCATCAAAGATGGCGGATCTGCTGAATGAGTCTCACGGGCTGGTGTTGACCAGCAATGCCGAAGAGGCGGATGTGTTGTTGCTCAACACCTGCTCGATTCGGGAGAAGGCGCAGGAGAAGGTGTTTTCTTACTTAGGTGTGTGGCGTGAGTGGAAGCTGGCGCGTCCCGGAATCGTGATTGGCGTCGGTGGTTGTGTCGCTTCGCAGGAAGGCGATGCCATTCGCAAACGCGCTCCGTATGTTGATGTGGTGTTTGGCCCGCAAACGCTGCACCGTCTGCCCGAATTGATTAATGCTGCCCGGCTGAAAAATACGCCAGTGGTTGATATCTCTTTCCCAGAAATTGAAAAGTTTGATCGTCTGCCCGAGCCTCGCGCTGACGGGCCGATGGCCTATGTCTCAATCATGGAAGGCTGTAGCAAGTACTGTACTTTCTGTGTGGTGCCTTATACCCGCGGTGAAGAGATCAGTCGTCCATTTGATGATGTGATTGCTGAAGTGGCGGCCTTGGCCAAACAAGGTGTGCGTGAGGTAAATTTATTAGGTCAAAACGTTAACGCCTATCGTGGTCTGATGGATGATGGTGAGATTGCTGATTTAGGTTTGCTGATTCACTATGTCGCCGCGATTGAAGGCATAGATAGAATTCGGTACACCACCTCGCATCCAATGGAGATGAATGAAAGCCTGTATCAGGCTTATGCCGAAGTGCCTGAGCTGGTGAGCCATTTGCATCTGCCGGTACAAAGCGGTTCAGATCGTATTCTGGCGCAGATGAAGCGTGGCCACACCGCCTTGGAATACAAATCAATTATTCGCAGGCTGCGTCAAGTGCGGCCTGATATCGATATGTCGTCTGATTTTATTATTGGTTTTCCCGGTGAGACCGATGCCGATTTTGAGGCAACCATGAAGTTGATTGAAGACGTGGGTTACGATCGTTGTTTCAGCTTTATCTATAGTCCACGTCCAGGTACCTTGGCGGCAAACATGCCAGATGACGTGCCGCATGAGGTCAAGCGGGCGCGCTTGGCAAGACTGCAGGCCCGCATCAATGAAATGACCCAGGAAATCAGTGAGAACATGGTGGGCAGCGAGCAGAAGGTTTTGGTTGAGCGGCATTCAACCAAGGACGCCAGCATGTATGCCGGTCGCACTGAAAATAACAGGGTTGTAAATTTTGCTGCAGAGGCCGATATTATAGGTAAGTTCGTTAATGTCCGTATAACAGAGGCCTTGCCCAATTCTCTACGTGGTGAATTTATTGCGATTGCAGAACATGATCCAGCTATGGCGAGCTGTGCGTAGTTTCGTACGCCGTGTCTCTTTTCATGAAAATTCTAAAATAAACGGTTAATCAAAAACGATTTGAACGGTCAGTCAAACTCATCCGATTTCCTTCTTGATCCTGCAGATAATCAGCGATTGGCCAATTTATGTGGTCAGTTCGACGAGCACCTGCGACAGTTGGAGCAGCGCCTTGGTGTCGAGATCAATAATCGCGGCAATATGTTTCGTATTGTTGGTGAAGAGCAAGCCCCGGTAAAGGTGGCTGAGGAGGTAGTCAAAGAGTTGTATGCTGCGACTGAACGTGAAGCCATCACGCCTGAGCATGTGCATTTGCTGCTGCAACACAAAGCCGGTGATGTGCTCGTCGAGCAGCAGCCTGCTGAGCTAAAAGGTGTTGAGACATCGATGGTAAAAACGCCGCGCGTCGTGGTCAAGGGACGCGGAGCCAACCAGCTGCGTTATCTGCATAACATTCGCAGTCATGATGTCAATTTTGGTATCGGCCCAGCCGGTACTGGTAAAACTTATCTGGCCGTGGCTTGTGCGGTTGAGGCCTTGGAGCATGAAGATGTTCAACGCATTATTCTGACCCGGCCAGCAGTTGAAGCTGGTGAACGGCTTGGTTTTTTGCCTGGCGATCTGGCGCAGAAGATTGATCCCTATTTGCGACCTTTATACGATGCCTTGTATGAAATGCTGGGTTTTGATCGTGTCGCCAAGCTGATGGAGCGCCAGGTAATCGAGATTGCGCCTCTCGCCTATATGCGTGGTCGTACCCTGAATGATGCCTTTATCATTCTTGATGAAGCGCAGAACACCACCCGTGAGCAGATGAAAATGTTTCTGACACGTATTGGGTTTAATTCGCGAGCAATCATTACTGGTGATGTGACTCAGATTGATTTGCCGAGTGGTAAGGCCTCTGGTTTGCGTCATGCCATTGATGTGCTTGATGGTGTCGATGGTATTAGCTTCACTTTCTATCAGGCCAAAGATGTGGTGCGTCATCCGCTGGTGCAGAAAATTGTGACTGCCTATGAGACGCATAATAAAGAAAACCCAGATCAGGAATCCCGACGAGAACAATAATGAACGTTGATCTTGATGTTCAATATGCCATCGTTGATGACGATGGCGAACCTCCCAGTCCAGAGTTAATTCGTACCTGGGTCGAAGCGGCCTTGAATGACCAGCGTGATGAGGCA
>Ga0316207_10005104_pt1 | contig 11033 bp, 9 predicted proteins | sample 6weekpyrite_MG_FD_204943 | JGI IMG/M metagenome (GOLD analysis project Ga0316207, IMG submission 204943) | Microbial mat bacterial communities from mineral coupon in-situ incubated in ocean water Damariscotta River, Maine, United States -... | ecosystem: Environmental > Aquatic > Marine >...
CTCGCCATTTACAACACCCAGTTCACGAACAATCCTGTCAGCAAAAACATTATTACAGGCGAGCAATGCACATAGAATCACTAATTTATTTATCATGATCTACTATGAAGGCATTCTATCTGAAGATAAATACAGACTTATATCCACATCATCAATTTGATCTTTAGACAGGTATTTTTCCGCATATTTCAGATAAACTCCTGAGGTTAAAAACAAATCAAAAAGATCACAATCAATATGTTTATCATTACGCATAAGGCTCATTATATGTAATGATTCAATCAGAGTATTGGGTTATTTATAAGGTCTGTCGGATGCGGTTAATGCCTCAAATATATCCGCAATCGCCATCATTCTTGCTGTTAATGGCATGTCATTTTTACTTAGTCTTTTAGGGTAGCCTTTACCATCCATTGTTTCATGATGACAGCCCGCTATAACAGGTACATTTTTCAAATATGCAGGATAAGGTAGCTTTTCAAGCATCATAATGGTTTGTACCATGTGATCGTTTATTAAAAATCGTTCCTCTTTCGACAAGGTGCCACGCTTGATTGATAGATTATATAACTCACCTCGATTAAATTTAAATTCAGGAACATCAAGTTTAAAACCCCATTTATTATCAACTGGCATAGTGTCAGATTCAATACGTTCAATAACATGTTCAAGCTTATCTGTTAGTAACTTTTCCTCAACCGGAAGTGTTTTTCTGGGACTTTTATCCATGCGCTGCTTTTCTTCCCATGACACACCCAGGTGGTTATCCAAAGTCCGCATCCAGCGTTTATCAGAAATTTCAATTAAACGCTCAATCTTTTCATCTTCCATAAATTCACCACCCTGATTACAGATAGCTATAAATTCAAAATCATCATCCAGGGTCTGAAGTTTTTGCTTTAATTCAATTTTAGAAAGCTCCCTATCTGCACCCTCAACAATCGCCTTCCAGCACTCAATTTCCGCATCTCGTTTTAATACTTCAAAACGCGTACGAATTTCATGAATACGATCATAAATGGTTTCCAGCTTGGTCGATTTATCGACCACGTACTCAGGCGTGGTTACTTTTCCACAATCATGTAACCAGCTGGCAATGTGGATTTCCTGCCACTGATCTTCATCTAACTGGTAATCTTTAAAAAGAGACTCATTAGATTCACAGGCCGCCTGTGCCAGCAATTTTGTAATTTCAGGTACTCTTTGGCAATGACCTCCGGTATATGGTGATTTTGCATCGATTGCTCCGGCAATTAATTTGATAAATGCATCAAGTAAATCTTCCTGCATTTTTAACAATTGTTTGCTTTCAAGTGATACCGCTGCAAATCCGGAAAACGCCTGCACAAATGACAATGATTGTTGCTGTTTTTTTGTTGATAACTGGTTACTTTCCGTATAAGCAAGAACCACCATTCCCATGAACTCCGATTGCCGATTTCGTAAAGGTAATAATATTAACTGTAATTTATCTTCATTTAGCTCGCTTGCCAGTTTAACCCAGTGTTCATCATGTTTCGAATCCTGATATTGATGTTTACATTCACTTGAATAAATTAATTCTGAAATTTCACTATCCCTGGATAATAAAAAATCAGGCATACAATCCTTTTCAATAGTAAACCCCTGTTTAGATTTAAGTGCATCAACCTGAAGATGCTCACTACTATCATCAACCAGATACGTTGCTACAACATCGGCCTTACTTGCATTCAATGTTTCTATCGTTATTTTTTCTAATAAGGAATTAAAATTTTTCTCAATCGCCAAAGAATTTATTAAACTTATAAACTGGCTCAAGCTAGACTTCATCAAAGCCTGGGCATTAGCAAGATCATAAACCTCCTCGATTTTACTTAATGGTGGCTTTGATTCTGTAAAATCAAAATTCATAATTTGTTTAGCATCTATAGCCAGTTGATGTAAAGCTGCTGATATTCGATTTGAAAGAAACCATACAACAGGAATAGTCATTACAATAATGACCAATAAAAGATATAAGGTATTCCAGGCAATGCTAATCGCATCTTTTAATAACTCCCTGACAGGTGTGAACATAAACAGGTATAACTCATCATCACCTAGCTGGCCCATTAATTTAACTGCACCCTGCCAGGGCACACCCGCCACCTCAAAACTCAGTGTCTGTTCTTTAAATAAATCCTTATCAGCCAAACTAAAAAGCACCTCACTACTCAGCTCTGATGGTAATTTAAGTATCACCTCTCCCTGGATTTTTTTTATCAAACTTTCACCTGTATTAGCACTGGCAATCACATGGCTTTTAGATGTTATTAAGTAAAGTTCTGACATCTCTGTCATCTTTGACTTTTCTAATTCTGTAGAGATATTTTCCAATGTTATATCTATGGCAATGACAGTTTTAGAACGATGCATTCTCATGGTAACCGTCGTACCCACCTGCTGCATAAAATAAAAGTAATAGGGTTCTATTGATTTTGGCTTAGAACCTGCCTGTTTAAACCACGGACGTTTTCTGGGATCATAATCACTTGCTACAGGTTTATTGCGATGAATTAACTGTAATTTATTATCCAGATAAACCCTGTGAAGACTCGTTTTACCTGTGTTTTCTATCGTTACATTATCCACAACTAAGGTGGCATTTTCTGGTGCATCAAATTTTTTCTTTAAATTATCGGTATTTATTTTTCTAACAATAAAATAATCGCCATTTTCATAACCAAATTGAATAGCGGCTATAGCGATCTGGGTATTTATGGCTGATGAAAGAGTACCAATATATTCCATACGTTGTTCAAAGGATGCACTTTCTGACAATGGCGTGTGGGAAAGTAATGCCAGAGAATTTAAAACTGGGTTATACGTTTTACGATAATTAAGGACTATTTCTTTTGATGCCCTGTCATAAATCTCATCTGATGCTGACAATAGCAATTTTGTTGTTTGCGTATAATTCAACACACCAATTAGTCCGCCAACACAGAGTATTAATATGGCAAACAGGGTAGTCAGTACGAAACGAAGTGAGTATTTTTTAGAATTTGCCATTTAAGGGCTGCCGCCTTTTTTATGACTATATCATATGCAGCACTTACAGACGATTAATGAGCTTAACTAGAAACTAACTCGTGCTATCACGAAACTGAATTATAAAGTGTAGTGACAGGCTCATAAGCGCTATCAAGCAGGTAATGAGCAACCAAGAACGTGTCCAGTCATAATCGACCTTGTAACCCATCCAGCTGGTTAAAGAATCATAACGTAACACACCTGAAGCCAACTCAATCTCATCACCTTCCTGTAAAGTGTAACGCTGTTCACCAACCCGAACCACCAGATGATGTTTATACGGAATACGAAAATCAAAATCCCGATGCTCCGGTAGCACATCTTCTTCAATCACTAACATGGTCCAGATTTTTTGTTGTGTCTGTGGCAGCAGCCATTCTTTTGCCTGCTTATATTCATGAATGGGGTAGGCGGGCAAATGCACGCTACCCATAAGCGAATCACCACCCGCCGGGGTCCAGCGAAATAATGGCGCATAACCTTTATTATGAGTTGTGTAAAAACGATAATGGCCAATGACCAGCGGAATATGATCGCCAATTTCAATAACCTGGGTATTGCCACTATTTAGCAGCAGCTGAATACGATTTATTGTATTATCGCGCATAACACCCTTATGGTAATGAATGCTGAAACCCAGGTTGGTAAATTTTTTGTTAAGTAACTGGTAATCATGCAACGGACCAGACTGGACATTTTCCAGTTGTCCACTAAATACTTCCTGTGTACCCAGTTCAAGCGTTCCTTTCAGATACGTTAACTGCCCCAGCATGAGCAGGACAGCCATTGCAAACAGGGCCATATGAAAAACCAGTAAAGCCGGTTTAGTTACAAAGGCTTTTCGAAATACCAGGTTTGCGATGAAATTAATCATCAGCAAAACTACCGGCACCAGTATTACGGCCAGCCGAGCAGGGCTCGTTGTTTGCTGATAAAAAACAACACCAATAAATAAACACACCAGCAAAACCAGGCTAAGCTGGTTGGACGCGATATAGGCGCTAAATAATTTTGTTGCTGTTATATCTGGCTCATTTATCATCATGTTTTCCTAAACGACCAGAGTAAAATCAAGGTGGATTACTACAGGTTGATCGCATCCAGAATCGTCCTGTCTGGCCACTGGCAGATCCACAGTTAGACGCTGACCAGTTACCGCTGGTGGCAAAATTAACCACCTTAAGCATGGCATTATTATAATAAGGACCATTACTATAACCCCCACTATTGGACACTTCATTACCCGTACCTGCATAGCCACCTTCCGGGCCCACATCATTTAAATTGACCAGCAAGGCCTTGTTCTTCCAGCCGTGGGGCACCGCCGCATGGCACCAGTTACAACGAATTGTGCCAATACGCCCCGCATGATAGGCGTGTAAATTACCACTGGCACCTCCGCCGCCGCCACCGCCGCCGCCTCCACCTCCGCCGCCTCCACCACCACCGCCGCCGCCACAGCAGTAGCCAGTTGTTACGGAGTTATTCGCAGGGTTGGTATAGTCATCATAGTTATGGCATTTAAAACACAGATCATTCGGGCTGCCTCGACCGGTGGTTGAGCTCCAGTTACCTTTCAGAATAAATTTGTTGCTGGAACCATGTGGGCCCCACGGATTACCATTTTCACCTCCATTAGGTACCGCTGTTCCCGCCGCTGTGTCTGAGCCATGACAATCCGAACAGTACATGGTCTGATTTCCTATCACCGCGGCATCATTCCACGGTGTCAGCCAGTTAGTTGCATCGGCGGTAACTTTCTCAGCCAGGGTTCGCCCGGTACTGCCCATAACCGGATGCCATGAACGATGATTATTATTCGCATAGGCTGTATTAGCGCCGGAAGCTGATGTGCTAGTTCCTTCTCCCTTATGACCGAGTGGAGCCTGAAACTCCATTGCCTGATTTGTGTACTGGTTAAGCCCATTGCTTTGTGCTGCACTGGTATTGCCACCGGTATCCCCAAGAAATGGAGGATTGTTACCATAGGCATAATCAGAATGGCATTTCAGGCAGATCTGGTATTCACGGGTGACGTGACTGCTATTGACACTGGTGCTGGCCCCACTGCCACCATCACCGGATTTTACCGTATACAGCAGGGGTAAATTATTGGGATCAAAAACATCTGAGCCATATGAGGGTTCAATACCGGTTGAGCCCCTCAACACACCGGAGGCGATATTGGTGTGACCAACAACATGATTGTGGGTGCCTGCCTGGGTGCCGCCGGTATTATTAAACAGGCGATTTTTTGTCACTCTGTGCGGGTTGTGACAGTCTGTACATTCCACATGTCGATTGCTGTTATTTAATTTTGTCCTGTTTTCGACCAGGTCCGCATTCTGTATGTCATGGGTTTCACTAGTGGCCCGCTGATCCGCTGTGGTGATGGGCATATGGGTGACACCGGTGGTAAAGTCGGTTTTTATATTTGGAACTTCAAAGCTCCCTCCCCCCTGGCCATTTAATACGGCTCCGTCGGCGGAGTGACAGGTGTAACAGGCTTCTTCCAGGGCTGAATTACCGCCGGTTTTAGGGCTCGATAAACTATCGGTTCCCTCTCTCAGTAAGCGTCGAGAGCCCTGCACGGTATGGGTGTCGTGGCAGTTCAGGCAGGCGGCTTTCCATACCGGTGTATTGACTGGAAATTCGCGCTGACTGGCGGCGGTGCTGCTGTAAATTTCATTAGCAACGGCTGGATCTGCATGGGCAGAGGTTGACCATGCCTGTCCCAGTTTGTCGTGACAGGCCAGGCAGACAATATCATTTTGCTGACTGAAAGCGCCCCCTGTTGGTACGCCTGCCTGAAAGCGATTAAGTCGCAGGAATTTAACATTTTTGGTGACGTCCACATCCCGGATATGGGGGTCGTGACAACTGGTGCATTGCACTTTGTCATTTTCCAGTGGCACCGCGGGGGTGTTACCAGTGCTGCGATTACCAATATGGGCTTCTACCGCCGGGTTGCGTAGCTCCCCGTCGAGGCTTGCCAGGCTGCTGTTATAGGTGAATGAGATGGGGTGGTCGTTACTTAAGTCTGTGCCCAGCTTACGCGTATAGCCTGTGGTATCACCACTTCCTGAGGGCATAATGCCGCCGGTGCCTGTACCCTGTAAATCAATTGAGACATTGGCCTGGGCATTGAGGACATTTACTGATCCCAATGCAATGGTGCCATCGTGACAGGATAAACACAGCTTGGAGCTACCCCCCGGTGTGGCGGCAATGTCATTTGCATCGATTGAGTTTGAAGTATAGGGGGTGTAGGTAGCCCCGGAGGCCTGGCGATTCCATAAGGGTGCATTGGGCAGGTTTTCCGCCTGGTGAGGGGTATGACAGAATACACATATCTGGCTTTCGCTAGTAGCACTAACCGTGCCTGTACCCGAGGTTGAGAAATTGTGTTTGGTACTGGCGATATCTGATACACGTTCTGCATTTACCAATGTAGAAGCGCACAACAGACTAACTATGCCGATGAGATAACAGAAATAAACTAATCGAGAATTAACATTGAGAAAAACTAACATTTATTAATTGCCACCCAAATACTGAAAAAGAGAAACACGTCCATTTAACATGTCAGAAACAAATACCCTGTCTTTTTCATCCACCCACACACCCGTAGGCTGAGAAAATTGCCCCGCCTTGTTACCAGAACCACCAATCGACATTAATAACTCACCCGCTGGATTATAAATCAGCAGATAATCATAATAACTTTCTGTAACGTAAATATTACCCTGGGAATCAACGGCTACCCCCTTGGGACGTGAAAAATTTCCAACATAAAGACCACGCTCGCCAATACTTTGAATGACCTCACCCTGGTCATTAAATATCTGAATTCGTGCATTCAAAGAATCGGCAACATAAAGCTTATGATTATGAAAACTCAGGAACGTGGGCCGATTAAATTCACCCGATTTTGAACCTCTACCCCCGATGGTTTCGAGTAATACACCTTTCAGATTATATACCTTAATATTATCGCCCCGGGTGTCGCTTACAAAAATACGCTTGCCAAATGGGTCATAAGCAATTCCTGTAGGCCGTTGCAATGTATCGGCACCAATGGTGTTAATAATTTTTCCCTGGGCATTAAACTCATAAACCACAGCCTGTTCAGAATCTGATACCAGAATGCTGTTATCAGTAAGTGCAATACCGACAGGGCTTTTAAATGAAATATTTAAGCGGTCTTCATTCCATATAAAAAATTCAGAGGTTTTTTCATCAAATACAAAGACAGCCTGGCGTCCAGTATCAACAACATAAATTCGACCGTTTTTGTCAGTCACACCTTGCTGTGGACGCATTAAGTCAGTTCGTTCAATTAAATCACTTTCAAGTCCTACAAGTGCTGAAAAAAAATCTGACACAGCACTGCTTTTTTGACTATCACCCTTAACCTGATTTGACTCACCTCGAATATCACCAATATAGCTATAGCGAGGTACTTGTGGTTGAGTTGGCCATAACTTTTGATTTTGTATTTGCATGTTAGAAGGCATACTAAACATAAACCTGTCGGGTATTGTGGCACAGGAGTTCATTAGCATCATTAACAAAGACACCAGGATATATTTACATTTTCCAGGGATACAAATTCTTACCATCGTCCAGGCCCCGATGTTTGGTTAGTACCGTAAATACCACTCTTTAAACCAGGCTTTCCCGAATGACATAGATCGCAGTTTTCTACAGTCCAGGCAATATCTCCGTTATGGCACATACCACAATATTTACCATCAATAATATCTACCATATTAATATCATTACTTCCGGCTTTCATTTTAAAACCTAGCTCCTGATGACAAACCTTGCAACGAAAACGTATTCGGTGAAACCAGTGGGGAAAGATAACTGGCCGCATGTCATTTAGTTCAGCACGTTTATTCAGTACAACATCTGCATACTCTGCTGTAACAGGTGCAAGAAATATAATATTCGAGACCAATAGAAACATAGCTGATGCATATTTATGCAACTTAATAAAATGAACCGTGAATCTCATAGTTTTTTTAACAGTACAATATATATTAATTATTTAAAGCCTTACTATTATCAGATCGTTTTGATTGAAGACCTGGTTTACCCTTGAATGATTTGCGTGGCACACTATGACAACGCAAACATTCTGTTAATGGAAATGAAACAGCACCATGACATCGACCACAATACTCGCCACTTAGAATTGCAAACATGTTAATTGGATTGGCACCGACCTTTTCCTTAAAAATAATATCATGACAATTCTTACAATCTAACCATTCGGTATGTGGTTTATGGGGGAATCGCACCATTGGCATCTCCCCAGTGTTCTCCATAATAATATCCGTGTCCAATACCTCAATTTTTGTTTCCGGAAAAATATTAGTCCTGGGTTTAATATAACCTTCCCTCAATGCCTTTACCCATGAAACCATATTTCCAGTTGTATCAGGTGGTAACTGCAAAAGTGCTTCGGATGGTTCCTGCAAAATTTCAATTGACGAATTTTCCGGGTCATGCAGGCCATCCTCTTTTAACGGTTTCCAGGTTTGCTTTGCGGCAAATAAAACACCTGTAATTGAAAACAACAAAAGTACTAAAAAATATTTTTTATTCATAAAATAACTTTACTTTAGCCCGGAATATAGACACCAGCACTGCGAATGGCCCTGACAAATTGCTTGGTAGACTGCTCAAGCAGGCTTATTGCCTGCTTAAAGTCATCATCACTCGCAGCCTGCTCAGCCTGCTTCCTGAGGGAAGCAGCTTCCTGTGTAAACTTTGAAACAGCCTTCTGAGTATATGCAGAATTTTGTTTTTCACCCAATAACAATGTGACTAGCATTTTATGAGTATCATTTCTATCCAGCTCATAATGATACTCTTCTTCAGCTGTAGCAAAATTTAAACTCCTGACCAGGGTCTGCCCGCTTCGCAATGATTCAATAGATTGTTTTAACAAAACATAGGCCTTATTCAGCTCCTGTTTCGCAGGCGCATATTTTCCAGCCTGCTCAAGCTCAGCAGACGTTTTCAACATCTTTGTAAGTTGATTATTAACATTTTCTTTTATTACCTGGTCATTCTTTTCAAGCGATATACGCTCAAATGCTTCACGAAGTGCAGTAACTGATTTTTTTCGATTATCATAATCATGTTTGATTTTATTATCACTCAGGGAAACGGGCGTCGAAAGACGAATAGCCTCAAACATTTTTTTAGCCGATTGATCTAATATCGACGCAGCTTCTGATTCTTCTCCTATTGCTAATTTTTCGTTCGCCTGCTTATACAAGTCCTTAGCTAATTGATGTAATTTTTTAACTTCAGGATTATTACTTTTCTTAACCTGTTTAGCTCCAGAAGACTCATTAATAAGCTTATTTATAAAAACACCTTTAGGACTCACTGCTGTCTCCTGGGAATAACAGTGAAAACTGATAAATAAAGCCAAAACTGAAACACATAAACGTACTACATACATAAACATACCTTATAACCTAAAGCTTGATTCCCATTATTTTTAACGAACTTGATAGATTTTTAATTGACTTATCAAGAATAACTATTGCCTGCTCATGTTGCTTATCTTTCTCCAGTTCACGCGCTTTACTGATTCCCAGTTTACCCTGCTGTACATATGTATCTATTAATTTCCTTGTTTGCGGGTTAAAAGAATGATCTTTAAGAACACTTTCAACAAGACCAAGATAATGCTGACTACGTTTCAACATGTAGTCAAACTCTTCCTCAGGTGTATCAAACAACTGATCATAAACAATTGTGCTTTCATGCCTTAATACTTTTAATAACTGTGTTTTTATTCCATACACTTCGTCTAACAAATGACTCGCCCTTGCATACTTCTTATCATCTGCAAGATTTTTAGAATTATTCATTAAACCTGATATTTCTTTAGTCTTCTTATCTAAATACGTCTGTTCATCAGCAGAAAGATCAGACCAATCAGGAAGAACAAATGATTCAACTCTTTTAAAATTCTCTTTATATTTGTTTCGACTCATATTGCCTTTATTAAGCAATTGAGACGCACTAGTTAAATCCCGAAGCACTGAATCAATAATTGCATTTGCCTCTAGCCAGTTTTTTTCATTAATTTTTTTTCGCACAAGAATAAAATTTGACTGCGCTAATTTAAACAACTGTGTGGCATCTTTATTCTCACTAGACTTAATACGATCTTTTAATGGGGTATGTGTTAATAAATAACTTGCCATCCTAAACTTCTGACTTAACTGTTTATTTTCAGTTTCCAGATCATTTACCTGAATATCATGCATAGCCTCATCCTTAGCAATTAAAGTATTACAATACAGCAATAATACAAATAGATATTTCAGGCTATGCATAATATATTTTTCCCTGATCAATTATTATCTAGCATTTATTTCTTAACCGGTTTAAATGGTTTTTTCTGGGAATGACATTTTCTACATTCAGAAACAGGAAACGCTACCTTGCCATGACAGACGCCACACTTCTGTCCCAATAAGATTGCCGCCATACTGATTTGATTAGCCCCCTTTTGAGGAATAAATATTGCAGGATGACAGTTAGAGCAATCCAGCCATTCTGTATGCTGTTTATGGGGATAAACAACATTAGGCATTGAACCTTTTACTTCCCGCACAATATTAAGGTCCATTACCACAGGTACTGCGTCAGGGTCCATTCGATCATACCGCGGAGCTATATCACCCTCATGTAAAGATTTCACCCAATTGACACGGTTGCCCGATTTCGCTTTAGATAAAGTTTCAAATGCAGCCTTAGGTGGTTGCAACATTTCCGTTCCCTGATTCTCGGGATCATGAATTCCGTCTTTTGCAGGTGGCAAGTTCCATTCAGAAGGCGGCTTCATTAAACGATTAAACTTATTTATATTGTTATAAGACTTAACTTTTGTTTTCTTTGTTTTACTTGCAAGCGTTTTTTTCTTTTTTGTGGCAGGCGACTTCCCC
>Ga0316207_10005105_pt1 | contig 11033 bp, 11 predicted proteins | sample 6weekpyrite_MG_FD_204943 | JGI IMG/M metagenome (GOLD analysis project Ga0316207, IMG submission 204943) | Microbial mat bacterial communities from mineral coupon in-situ incubated in ocean water Damariscotta River, Maine, United States -... | ecosystem: Environmental > Aquatic > Marine >...
CCCAGGTGGCGAAATTGGTAGACGCAAGGGACTTAAAATCCCTCGCCTTCACGGGCGTGCCGGTTCGATTCCGGCCCTGGGCACCATCTTTAAAATCAACGACTTACGGGTCGTTTTTTTGTTTCTGAAGTTCTTAAAAATCCTACCCTAAAATCACCATGTAGACGCTATGTAGACGGATGAATCAAAATATATCTGCCTTATTCATCCCGTTCATATACTCATTATATTTTTTACGTTAATCTCAATCTCTAATAATCTAATCAAGTCCCGCATACGTAATACTATGTAGCTAATGGGCTGAAGTATAAAAATAAGGATATATAAATTGCAAAGAGAAATGATAATTAGGCTGAACGGGACTATCGCACCAGATAATAGAGTGTCAATAAGAACTATTTCCCACACTTTGCCGCATTTACAAAGAGCAATAGATAAATTAGTTTTGTTTGAAAAGTTTGGGGAAATAAAAAAGCATTCAGCCTTACCTAATATGCACTATGTCTCAGCTGATCTATACCTTGATAATTTTGAAGAAGGGTCGCTGAAAATCCCTCTACTAGGTGAGCTTATGAGTGGTGTTGGAACACGCTTGAATCAGTTTTTATCAGAGCCATACCAAAAAGCAATGCAAGATGTGCAAACAAGCACACGGCCAATATTAGAGCAGTTAGAAATTGTTAAGAATAATATAAATCAAGAAAATGTAATTAAAGTCACACAAAAGGATTTGATAGCTCAAGGAAAAAAATTAGACAGGTACTATGCGCAAACTGCCTTCTTAAAAGATATAAATACTATGCTGTCACCTTTAAGAGCGAAGTCTGCTGAAAATGACACAATCACTTTGACTAATAACACCACGCAAAAAACTGCTGACTATGAATTTAATAGTATAAATAGTAAGTCATTTGGAAAGATTGTTAGGGAAAGACGCTTATCAGATCCAGTGATTTACACGGGAAAACTAGAGGGGCTGAAAAATGTAGCTAGTAGTATGTTTCCTTGTGTTGGTAATTTTATTAGTGATGAAACTAATAAAGAGATGAAGCTTTTAATATCTACTGTTGAAGGAGCGCAATTTCTTAATAAGTATAATATTAGTAATCAATCAATTTCTATTTGGGCCTGTCCATTAGCAATATATGAGTCATTTGATCAGCTATGTGGCGATATAGTTTTTGTTTCTTTTATTGGGTGAATATCACGTGATTGATAGAGCAATAAATTCTGTAATTGATTCGGCTTCACCTATTATATCAAAATGGCGTATTATTTTTTGTGCCTTAACAATGATATTCTTGTCGCCAGAATTTAGTGAGTTATATTATCCGCCTTTCTACGAGTTAAGTATAAAAGAGCTTAGTGTAAAGGTTGTAGATGTGATGGTATCTATAAGTACGTGGTTGGCTGTTCTTGTGCTAGTTTGTACGTTGTATGTAATACCTGCGATTTTATTTTATTTTCTTAGAAGGTTGTCATCAATGAATATAAGGCTTGCAGAGCCGCTAATCGATGAGTTAATTAGCTTGAGAAAAAAAACAAGGGAAGAAATGGAGGATTTGATAGCAGGGTATTTTGATGAATGGAAAGAAAGATCTTTACGTGCGCAACTAAAAATTGAAAGAAGGAAAGAGTTATGTGAGGTATCTATATTGGCCGTGTTTTTTTACATAACAGTGTCGTTGAATCTTGGCGTATTTAACTGGTTAATCTCTATTCTTCTAGTGAGTGTGTTTTTAGCTGTTATGTTATGGGTAGGTTATACGGTTTTACTTATATATTTGCGAGATGTGTCTCCTTATAAAATTCTTGAAGAGTATGTTAAGTATTTTGTTTTGGTTAAAGAAAGATTTAGTGATAATTAATTTAAGTCAGTCTGATATGTTATCGTCTCCTATAGATAGAAGTTGATTTAGTGTCTGATTTAAAATGATCTAGGTAGTAAGGGTGCTATATATTATATATCGCATTTGTTATAAATAATAAATTAATTATAGAGTAATTAAAATGTTAGATCAGTCATTCTCAGCAGAAAATTTCAGGGCTATTCTTGATTTGGAGAATAGAAAAGGTGTGCATTTGGAAGACAAATTGTCAATGACTAGTATTAGGAGGATTAATGAAAAGATAAAAGAGTGTAATCAGGGGATAAGAGAAAAGAAGAAAGTTAATGATTTTTCCTCCGTTAACCTTCTAAAAGAGGAAAAAAAGAAACTACGAGAAAAAAAGGAAGTGGATCTATCGGAGGAACTTGAAAAAATTAGCAATATAGTTTCTTCAAAAACATTTAGTGTTGAGATGGTTAAATGCAAAGGGCCAGACGGAAAATATATCTATAAGGTTCCGAGAAAGCCAGATCAATATTTCGCACTGAAGCAAGTGCAGAGAAATATATCAAAGTTATTTAATGTTAAACAGGAAAATCGTTCAAAAATAGTTGATCAGGTAAAGCTGTTGCTAGGTGATCAGTTTCCCAAATTTATAATAAGAACTGATATTAAGGGTTTTTATGAGAGCGTGCCTCATGAGTCTTTATTAAAGATAATAAATGATAATAACCTTCTTACTCCCTTTTCAAGAAAAATATTAAGAAATATTTTGACTAGTTATAAGGTGTTGTCGGGTGCGCGCGGTGGGGTTCCTAGGGGGATTGGTGTCAGTGCGTATCTGGCAGAGCTGTTTATGAGAGATATTGATAATGAAATAAGAAATGCGAGAGGGGTCTGTTATTATGCGAGGTATGTAGATGACATAATAATAATTTATACTCCAGAGTCTTCTCCTGATGATTATAATAGAAATTATTTGCAGGAAATAAAGGGGGTGATTGAAGATAAATATAAATTAAAATTAAATATGAGTAAAACAGTGTCTATAGATTTGAGGCGTGAAAAATCTTCTAAGGTTCTTGAGTATTTAGGGTATAAGTTTAAGTTTGGGGATCTGCCTTTGGTTACACTGTTATCTGATAATAAAGTTGTTAGATACAAAATTAAGCTTAAGTTGGCTTTTGATGATTACATAAATTACGGGAAAGTTAATGAAAAAGATGCTAGAAGACTGCTTGTTAATAGGGTACGATTTTTATGTACTAATACCAAGTTAAGGAATAATAAAAAAAATATTCTTGTCGGGATATATTACTCTAATAGCCAACTATCAGATATTAGTGACCTTGAAAAAATAGATATGAGTCTTGCAAGTCATATAGCAGGTAAAATTAAGTCTATTCACTTGCAGGATAGATTGAAAAAATACGGGTTTAAGAAGGGGTTTGTTGATAAGGTGTTTTCTCCTTTTAAGCCAAACGAACTTAATGAAGTGAAGAAGGTTTGGGGATATATGGCTTAGTGGTATGAAAATAATAAAAAATACGATCACGACAAAAAAAGAAAGAGTTCTATTATCAGATGTTCTTCCGTTTGAGATTCCTGTGACTTTTTCAAATAGATACTATTATATGTTTCTAGTCGAGAATGATATAAATATTAATAACAACATAATTTCATGGGGTAACCCGGATAGAAAATTTAATACAATAATTAAATTAATATTTGGTTTAAGCGATAAAGAGGTTAAAAGAGAAACGAATTCTGAAATGAGAATAGACTCTAAGGCTCTTAAAACAATACCGTTTTCATATAAAATATCACATAAAGAGGCTGAGTACAGGGAGTTAACTGTTGTTCATCCGTTGAATCAGTTAAGTATAGTCGAGTTTTATGAGAAATATAAAAACTTAATATTGTATTATTGCAGTATAAGCGATTATTCTCTAAGGAAACCATATAGTATAGCTAGATTTAGTTACTATAAAGATAAGACTCATTTTAAACATCTTTCTCATGATCATGAGCATAAGACAGCAGAGGAGTTTGATAAGGAATATGAGAGTCTTAAAACGTATTTCTCATATCGGGAGATTGGGAATATATATAAATTTTATGAGTCTTACAAGTATCATCGATGTGAGAAAAAATATAATTACTTGTGCAAGCTTGATGTGTCGAAATGTTTTGATAGTATATATTCGCATTCTATTTCATGGTCTTTGCTTAACAAAGAGGTTGTAAAAGAAAATATCGATGGGTCAATGCGAACATTTGGTGGTAATTTTGATAGATTGATGCAAAATCTAAATCACAATGAAACAAATGGGATTGTGATTGGTCCAGAATTTTCAAGGATATTTGCTGAGATAATTCTTCAGCGAATAGATAAGGATGTATCAAAGGCTCTTAAGGATAGTCTTCCGGAGTGTTATCATAAAAGAGATTATGATATTTATCGATATGTAGATGATTATTTTGTTTTTTATAACGATGAAAAAGTAAAGGATGTAATAATAAAAGAATATACTCTTAAGTTAAAGGATTACAAACTGTATTTAAATGGAGAGAAAACAGTAGTCTTTCCGAAGCCAATAATTACAGGAATTACGAAGGCAAAACTTAAAATAACCGATTTATTAGATAAGCAGTTGTCTTTTAATGTGTCTGCTGATAAAACTGAAGGCCATGAGAATGTGTATGCCTTTTATGTAAGTTCTAATAAGATGATTACAAGATTTAAGGCTATTATTGATGATGCAGGAATTTCATATAAGGATATATTGAACTATACAATGGCATGTATTGATAGAAAGGTTCAAAAACTAATAAAAATATATAGTAATATTGATGATAAAATAAAGTATGAGCGTAAAGTTGCAGCTGTTTTGTCTGAGATACTAGATTTTTCCTTTTTTCTCTATACTGTGTCACCAAGAGTGAATACTACTATTAAGTTATCGCTGATTCTAAGTAAATCTATTAAATTTACCAAAATCAAGGGTAACTTTAATTATGATAATAAGCATTTAATATTTAAAAAAATATATGATGATATCTTCTTAGTTCTTAGGAAGTATCAAAGTGCGGAGCATGTGCAAGTAGAGACGCTATATTTACTTATTGCCTTAAAGAGCCTAGGTCGAGATTATCGTATTGATGAGGGTACGTTATCAAATAATTTCGGTATGAATTTAGATAGTAATACATGTGATAATCAATTAAATTATTTTTCTATTGTTGTTTTATTGTTTTACATTGAAAACAAGAAGCGCTATGAAAAAATAAAGCGCACCCTTAAAAAACATGTGATTGAAAAATTTAATTCTATTCTTGATGAAAATCGCGGAAAAAATACAGAATTAACTTTCTTGTTATTAGATCTTATATCATGTCCGTACTTAGATAGAAAATTTAAAAATAGGCTTTTCTCTATATACGATATAAATAATGGACATACGCGCTCTTTTATTATAAATTCCAATAAATATTGGTTTACAAAATGGACTGATTTTGATTTAGGGAAAGAACTTGAAGCTAAAAAAAGCCACGATGTATATTGATGAATTACGCTCCACCCAAATAACAAGCCATTGCATGGCTCACACACGAGCGTATGTTGTGATTTCAGATACAATGAAATTGCAGCAACTAAGCAGCAAGGGTGGGCTGCTTTTCTTATTTTAAGATATTGAGTGTTATCTTGTTAGCTCAGTGTCAGTGTATACATCTTAGTTGTTTTGTTTCTGGTTGATAGCGTACAGTTATTGACAGAACTCCAAGGGGCCGGACTTCGTCCCGGCCCTTTCTTTTAAATTCCCGGGGCTATTGGCTTGAGCTTCTAAAGTAATCCCGGTTACATTCCCGGAAAGTTCCGGCCCCGTTCCCGTAACGGGATCTGAGTCAGTATCTTCTTTTTTCTGAAGTGTCCATGTGTGGAACCGGGTTAAATAATGTTTTGACCTATAGGTTAAGCCAAAGACAGATGAGCCTATAGGTTCCCCGTACTCGTTTAAAGGAACATCATTTAACCTAAGGTCTAGTTCCTGCCAGTAAGCAGGTTTTACCGGCATATCGTTATAATTGACCTTATGACCGCCTTGAGCCTCAAAGTAACCGCACCAATCGCTTTTATCGGCTGAGTCCCGGCATTGTTCCAGGGTTCCTGTTTCTTCGCACTCCATACGCCTTAATTCTCGCCAGACAGTCACACTGGGGCCGCCTATTTGCTGGAATTGTCTAATACCCCAATTACTTGCCCAGGTATTAGTTCTGAGCGCGGCATGTAATGGATCTCGTCCATCAATATCCTGAATATTTGCACCATCAATGTTTTTCGTTATGTATTTGGCTAGATATCCAGTAGCAGACCCAATGCTTTTATCTACAGGATCAGCTTTGAATCGGTGTTCTTGTGCACCGGGTTCATTACCGTCTTCACTAAGTAAATAGTGTTTCATTTTGTCTCGGCTAAGTTGCCTGGCTTCAGCTGTTTCAAAGAAAAGCAGCATATGCCAATGTGGACATCCGTCTTTATGAGGTTCGGCTACTCTGAAACCGTATAATGTGTGACCGGCTCTTTTCATGGCTGATCTAAATCTAGCCCATTGTTTGCATAGCCATTTTTGAGCATCTTTAGGTGTAGAGCCATTCCATTTATTGCTAGTGCGGTGAAATTTGCTAGGGCAGGTTAGTGTCCAGAAATCACCAATATGATTGTATTTATCAGCGTAGTTTTCAAAGCCACGTAAACGAACTAGTAATTCAGAGCTTCGTATATATGGGTTAGAAACAGATAACTCGTTTAATTCAAGTAGTGATAAGCAGTCGCCTTCTTCATTTACGGCTTCCATTGATTCAAGTAAATTATAGTTACGCACTCTAGTTTGTTCGTGTATGAGCACTGTTTGATCAGAAGCATAGCGTTCTGTTACTTTGTTAATTACGCCTTGATCAAGTGCTATATGTTCAATCCTTTCTCGAATCTCTTTTCTTAATGCCCTGGTCATCCACCTATCATTGGTGAGTCGCTTAAAAGTAGGGCCATCAATTTCAATATATCCACCATTGAGTTTTGCTTCACGTTCAGCAATACGCATAGGAAAGGGTAGGCCAAACACTTTAATATGTTTGGTTGCTTCAACGACACCTTTGACCAATAGGCTCGAAATAGCATTTACATGAAACATGGCCTGTTCTTTGATATCTGAATCGTCAGTGGTAAGTCGCAGGCCATTTGAAAGGTCTTTGATCGTGTCCTTTCTTCTCAAGTGATTCAGGTTAGCTTCTCTTCTGCCCAGGGCTTCAAACTCTGATTGATAAACCCTTAGTAATGATTTCCTTAAGAGCCTGGGGGCTTTCAGGTCATGAATAAAGCTCCAGTCATGAGCGTGCCCAATAGTAGGTGCTTTAGCCGTATTTGACCTATAGGTAGCCAGGATATTGGTTGTATCCTGGCTTTGACCTATAGGTTGAGAATCACTCGCAGTGGTAATCATGCTACACCCCTTGATCACTGGTTGATTGCCTAACCTGCTTATCAAGGAATGTATCTAGGTCACTGAGACGGTATCTAACCGCGCGACTACCTACTTTAATGAAAGGGATGCGAGCGCCGGCCCAGCGATCTCTTTCGAGAAAGGCTTTGCTCATGCATATGTAGTTGGCTGCTTGTTCAGTTGTTACTAGTTTGTTGTTCAAGGATGTTCCCCAATTAATGATTAATAAACAACCACTAATTTGAAGGATAATTAACATCCATAAAATTACCGTGGACCTAAGAAAGTAGGTTTAATATCACCACGGTAGGTTTATAGGTTGCAGAAGAGAGGGGGGAGTTATTTTTCCGTGGTTTCCTGTTTCTTTGAGGGTCGACCAATTCGTTCATCTATAGGTCTAGGGTCCAGGTCTTTGATCCAGTTTCTAATGGTGTCTCTGCCTTTGTATTGTTTGCCATTACCTATGACCTGAATATGTCTGTGATTTTTAATGTCTTCAATTGTCAGTTCAGGGTTCGTATCCCAGAGTGCTTGAGCAATCGCACGACAACTAATTCGGTCTTCTAGATTGGATTTTAATCTATGGGTTATTACATCATCAGGAGGGGTGTTTTCATCGTCAACCACACCGCCTAGTTCAATATTCCAATTTTCAGGATACCAGAAGCTCGGTAGAGGTATACTTTGGCGTTTACAAAATCTAGCAAAGTTGTGTTGAACGACATATAAATCATCTAACTGATTTTTGTTGTATTTTCGAGACTGATAGCATTGTTCAAGGCCTTCAATATTTTGATTGTGCTTCTCCATTTTCCGATCCATACGATCCTGGTAATCTTCGTAATGAGTCCATTTTTCACCCTCTGATATTCCCTTATTGTCATAGAATGCATTAATATACTCTTCAAAACGCATTACATCTAAATGGATTGTATTTTCTGAACCATGAACTGAGCATGAATGAAGTTCATGATTTGCCATCATACGTGTCAGGAAACGTAGTCTATCTTGAACCTCTAGAGGGAGTTTTTCGGGGTCTGACAAATTAGGGTCTATATCGCACCAGCGATGTGCAAGTTCCCAAACACTTAAAACATCGTATAAAAAAGTCATTTTATTTCCCTTTGTGTAATTTAATTTAGTTTTATTGAGTTTATTATGTAGTTATTAATTTGTTGCATGGGATTACGTAACCGTTCTATATCAGAAATGATATAGCCTGCGGTTACGTCATTAGGGTCTTTATGGTTTAAAAGTCGTTTTAATGCATAGCCGGGTATATCCAGGCTTTCTGCAATGGTAATAAATGTGCGTCTTAAGTCATGCAGGGTAAACGGCACGCCTGATAACTCAGAAACACGTGTAACAGAATTTCGAGGTTCAATCAGGTAGCCACGTTCTGTTTCAGAAGGAAAAACATAAGGACTGTTTTTGTCTTCACTTCTACGTTGTAAAAGATCATATAGAAAATCGGATAAGGGCAGGGTGTGTATCTGGTGGTTTTTAGTTTCTGTTATTGTTAACGACTTTTCTTGAAAATCAACATCATCCCATTTGAGTTTTGATGCTTCAGACCGGCGTAAGCCGGTAAATAAAACCAGGTGTAAATAGTCGCGTGTTGTTTCATTGTTGAGTTGTAAGGTGGCTTGATACCAGTCGCCCAATTGATGCGGTTTTATAAGTGTTTGACGTCGTTCAACTTTAAACCAGGCGCGAGTATTGCTTAAACGATCAACAGGGTTAAATGTAAGGATGGGTTTTCCATCTGCATCCTCATATTTAGCAATGGCATGATTAAATACAGCACGTAATACCCGCAAGGCATTATTGGCGCGTGCTTGTGCTGTTTGGCCGATGGCACGATGCTTTAACTCGACCATGTCTTTAGTGATATCGGTTAATGGTTTGTTTTGCCATTCTTTAAACGGCCCATTGAGTGAGCGTTTGTAATCGTGAATGGTGGAGGCTTTTAGGTTTTTACGGGTGAGGATATAATCATCAAAAGCTTGTTGCAGGGTGATGCCTTTAACCCGTGCTGTTTCTTTCTCGCCAATGGGGTCTCTTCCCGTTGCAACATGGCCAAGCAATTTCATGGCTTCGCCACGAGCTTGTTCAACTGTCAGGTTTCCATAACGGCCCAGAGTGATACGTTTGACCTTGCCATTGATACGCTTTTCAACAATGAAGGATTTTGCACCGCCACTAGTTACCCGTAAACCAAACCCCACCATGACCGAATCACGGTAAAATTGTTGTTTGGTGGTGCCATTTTTATTTGGCTTAGGTATTTCGATGCTATCAACAAACCGCTTGGTGATGCGCATAAGATTAAAAATCCCTTGTCTGAGTTGTGTAGACCTAGTGTAGACACTAGGCATCAAATAGTAGCGTATTTGCTAAAATTGTGTCAAACAGTAAAAATCAGGGTGGGGTATAAATTACTGAAATATAAAAGAAATTCAAAGAATTTCAAATTTATTAAAAAAGGCAGACAAAAAACTTAAAATCCCTCGCCTTCACGGGCGTGCCGGTTCGATTCCGGCCCTGGCACCAATCGAAATGTGTAGATACACATGACTAAAACCGCTTTGCTCTTTAGAGTAATGCGGTTTTTTTATGTCTGTAAAAAATAGAATTGAGATAATTTACTTGCCGCTTTTTGAGTTAAGCGAAAATAAACCCTTACCCTACATAGCTGTAGCAGGGACTCAGTGGAAATTAACTTTAGCTAAATACAAATAGTTAAATTTACCTGGCTAGTTTTTTAATTTAAGTATTGTTTTTGCTCGCAGGCCAGGCGATAGCGCACCAAACACCAGAATCATCTCCGCCATTTCATCATCCTCAGCGTAAAAGTAACAAGCAGGTACTTCTAGTACTTTTGCAAAGCGTTTTATCGTCGTGAAATCAGGTATGTGTTTTCCTTTCTCATATTGATTCATACGTGCACTAGCTGAAAATTCATCAATACCCGCCAGTATGCCTAGTTTTTTCTGGCTTAAATCGGCTTTTATTCTTAATTCTTTAATGCGTTTACTAATTGGTGGTTGTTTAGCCATCGATCAGACTCATATATGCGTGGCTAAGATATTCTTAGTATTTGACTTGACTGGATACTAAGGAATACTTAGTATATCAAAAAACTAAGGATCTCTTAGTTCTATTTGTGTTGCTTAATCACTATGGAGGCGTGTATATGAGTAATGACGAGTCTAAAAAAGTATTTAATACAAAATTGCAGTTGGTGAAAACCTCATTTCAATTCCGTTCTATGGAAATCAGTGAAGCAGATGAGCTGAGTTCAGCTTTTAATAATATCCTCTACAAAGTGCGTATAGAACGTTATATCGATCAACTTAAGAGTTTGCTTAATAATCTCCTGTTTTTACACCCGCGGGCTGTGATATCGAGCTTTATTATGAGCAGGTCGATAATTATTTATGCATGGTGGGTGAAATTATCTCCGGGCTGTATGAAATAGGCTGCCTCTGCGAGCGAGGTGCTGATTGAGGCTTTAATAATCGAAGGGATTTAATTATGACATTAAAACAGCGTTTTCTAGATGCGATAGTGAAGGGTGAGCTGGGTTCTGTTGATGAAAGAGGGGTAGTGGTTACGCTAAAACAGTTTAAGCTGTATTTTAGCGATGTGAAAACGGATTACATAAATTCGTTTTTACCCGCATCGACCATAGAGCCGGGGC
>Ga0316207_10005106_pt1 | contig 11032 bp, 10 predicted proteins | sample 6weekpyrite_MG_FD_204943 | JGI IMG/M metagenome (GOLD analysis project Ga0316207, IMG submission 204943) | Microbial mat bacterial communities from mineral coupon in-situ incubated in ocean water Damariscotta River, Maine, United States -... | ecosystem: Environmental > Aquatic > Marine >...
ATATTGTTGTGTCGACTTGGTGGTGATGAATTCACCATACTGGTGGATGACGTTACAGATGCAGAAACGGTTATGCAATATGCAGAAAGCGTACTGACGGGATTGCGTGAGCCCTTTTTAATAAACTCAATGAAACTGGAAATAGACGCGAGTATTGGCATCGCTCTATATCCTCAGGATGGCGAAGATAGTCATGCTTTGTTGCGTTCGGCGGATGTCGCCATGTACGAGGCCAAAAACAGAGGCGGCGGAATCAATGTCTATGATCGTACAGAAGACAAGCATACACCTGAACGCCTTGCTCTGATTGCAGAACTTAATGGTGCGATTCGTGAAGAGCAGCTGGTGTTGCACTATCAGCCTAAGGTAGATCTCAGTAATGGTGCGGTGACGGGTTTTGAAGCACTGGTTAGGTGGCAGCATTCGGACATGGGACTGTTATATCCCGATAAGTTTATAGCGCTGGCTGAAATGAGTGATTCCATTCACTATTTAACACAAGCCGTGCTGCGACTTGCGTTACAGCAACAGCAGCAATGGCATCAGTCAGGTCATCAGTTTTCAGTCGCGGTGAATTTATCGGCACGTAACCTGATTGATGATCGTTGTGTCAGCGTTATTCACGAGTTGCTGGAAGAATTCAAAGTACAGCCAGGTATGCTTGAGCTGGAAATCACTGAGACGGCATTGATGCAGGATCCTGAATTGGCAATTGATCTGCTAAATAAAATTCATGCGCTGGGTGTTTCACTGTCGATCGATGATTTTGGCACGGGTTACTCTTCTTTGGCGTATCTGCGACGCATGCCCATTAATGCTTTAAAAATAGATCGTGAGTTTGTTAAAGACATGCTGTCCAATAATCAGGATTCGATTATTGTGAGCTCAACCATTTTGCTCGCGCATAATCTGCAGCTGAACGTGGTCGCGGAAGGTGTTGAAGATGAGGAGACCATGGTTGGATTGCAACAGATGGGATGTGATCTGGTACAGGGTTATTTTATTAGCAAGCCAAAACCCTGGGCTGAAATAGACGCCTGGTTAACACAGAAAAGCTGAGTTCTTATCGCTCGACTTTACATGCCTGATTTAAGAAACCGATTAACCAATCCATTGGTACAGTTCTATGGTTTGCGGCGCGCAGCTATTGCAGCCTCCGCCACAGGCTGTACCTTCCGGTAGCTTCTCTACCTTGCCTCTGGCAATCCATTGTTCAACGATAGGTCGCAGGGCGTCCTGCTCCATATTAAACTCCAGTGCCATATCTCGTAGTGGCGCCTGTTCTCTGCTTTTCAGATAATCTCTAACCTGAGTGAGAATCATAATGAGGCCTCAGTTAGTTTGTTGTTAGCCTGGCCAACTTTTCGCATATAGATGATGGCGAGCGCGACGGCCATTAAAATGCCAAATACCCAGGCAGTTGAGCTGGCCGGATGTTGAGTAAATCGAGCCAGCTGATAAAACAATGTTGCTGCGGAGTAGGCCATGCCGGTGCTCCAGCCGAGTGCAAACCACATCCAGCGTGTGCCGGCTTCTCGATAAATGGCCGCAGTCGCTGCAACACAGGGTGCATACAACAGAATAAATAGCAGGTAGGCAAATGCACCGACCTGGCCATCGAAACGTTTGGCCATGGCACCAAAGGTGGCCGTACTAATATCCTGTTCTTCAGCCGCGGCCTGTTGGTCAGATGCACTGTCCAGTATGTTAAAGCCCAGTGGATCAGTTAGGTTATTAAGTACATCAGCCAGGTTTTCTGGAATCGTTGTAAAAGCTTCCGCCAGGGAATCGCTTAAAGAAAAGTCACCTTCGTCTTCCACTGTGGGTGTGGGCTGATCGATTTCAGAATAGATTGCATCCAGTGTACCGACGACCACTTCTTTTGCCAGAATACCGGTGAAGATGCCCACTGTGGCGGGCCAGTTATCTTCTTCTATACCCATGGGCGAAAATACGGGTGTAATGCTACGGCTGATTTCACTGAGTACGGAATCCTGCTGGTCTTCATGGCCGAAGCTACCATCGGTGCCCCAGGAGTTGAGAAAGTTAATTACCAGAACCATGAGAATAATTAACTTACCTGCATCGAATAAAAAGCCTTTCAGGCGCGACCAGGTGCGCAGCAGAATATCGCGCAGCTTGGGCATGTGGTAGGTGGGCAGCTCCATTAAAAACGGAGACGCTTCGCCAGGTAGCAGAGTGGATTTGATGACCAGCGCGGTTAGAATGGCGAAAATAATACCGACGATATACAGCAGGAAAACAATGTTCTGTCCGCCTTCGGGAAAAAATGCCGCGGCAAACAGGGCATAAACGGACAGCCGCGCACCGCAGGACATAAAAGGCGCCATCATCACGGTGATAATGCGCTCTCGATGATTTTCCAGGGTGCGGGTTGCCATGATCGATGGCACATTGCAGCCAAAGCCAACAATCAACGGAACAAAAGCCTTGCCTGGAAGCCCAAGTGAGCGCATGAGTCGATCGACCACAAACGCTGCACGCATCATATAACCACTGCCTTCAAGAAAAGACAGGAACAGATACAGAAAACCAATGATCGGGATAAAGGTTGCGACGACCTGAACACCGCCACCAAGGCCGTTCGACAGCAGTACGCGTAACCAGTCGGGCAGGCCCAGTGAGCTGAGGATTGAGCTAAAACCATCAATAAACAGCGCACCGGCTGCAATATCAAAAAAGTCGACAAACGCACCACCCAGATTGATGGTGAAGAGAAACATCAGGTAAATCACGCCGAGGAAAACTGGAATGCCGAGAAAGCGGTTAAGGACGATATTGTCGATTTTATCGGAGATGCTTTGCTGAAAGGATTCCGGGCGCGATACAACCGCTTCGGTTACCTTGCGCGCAAAACCATAGCGACAGTCGGTGAGCAATATATCGATATCTTCATGGCTGTCAGCTTCAATTTTTTCGCGCAGTTCCCGTGCCTGTTCGAGTATGGCCGGGGGGATTGATTCAAAATCTTCTACGCCGGTATCGCCATCAAGAATCTGCGCCGCCATCCAGCGGCAGTTAACATGTTCGCAGCCGGGGTGATCTTCTGGCAGTGCCTGATGCAGGGAGTCTATTGCCTGCTCAATCACTTCCGAGTAAGGCAGTACGCGTTTAGGTGGCTGCCGTTTTTTTGAGGCTTCAAGCATGATTTGCTTGAGTTCAGTCGTGCCGATATCTTTATGTGCAGCAATTGCGATAACCGGGCAGCCAAATTCTTCAGACAGTGCCTGTTGATCAATTTTGATGTCGTGGTTATCCGCCAGATCCATCATGTTCAGGGCAATAACCATGGGCACCTGCATTTCCAGCAGCTGGCCACTTAAATACAGGTTACGTTCAAGGTTGGAGGCATTGAGCACATTGACGATTAGATCGGGCTCAGCAGAGAGAATGTAATCACGGGTGATTTTTTCGTCTAGGGAGCGAGCGCTATTATCCAGCGAATAAACACCGGGCAGGTCGACAACATTAAACGGGATATTCTGAAACTCGAACTCACCGACTTTACGGTCGATCGTCACGCCGGGCCAGTTACCAATTTTCTGCCGGGAGCCGGTGAGCGTATTAAACAGGGTGGATTTGCCACAGTTAGGGTTACCCAGTAAACCAATGGTGAAATGCGGGCTTTTATCAGTACCCTGATCGGTATTACAGCAATTTTTACTCATAGGGAACTCGGTGAATAGTTCAGACGTGACATGCGGATGTGAGCAGGTCGCTTAAATTGAACGCACCATAATATTTTGTGACATGCCAGAACCAATCGCAATGCGGCTGGCATCAAAGCCGACAACCGTTGCGCTGCCGCGACGTTGAATAACGCGCAGGCGAGAATTGATGAGTACACCCATGCTCACCAGTCGCTTTTTCAGGTGCTTACTGGCAATTACATCGGTTACACGAACCAGATCGCCCGGGCGGGCACAGGCCAGAGAATAACTGGGTGTCTGGTCGCTTGCCGGGATTAGTGCTTCTGCTGTGATGGCTTGAGTCATGGTTAAAAAACGCTCTAAATTAGGTACTGATGAAATAGTAAACCAATTGATTTAAGTTGGCAATGATAATTATTCTCATTATGATTAAGAATTATAACATCCAGAAAAATGGTATTTATCCTGCTCCCGCGCCTACGCCATTGATTGTATATCTGAGTATATAAAGTGGCATCGAGATAATAGTACAGGCCGAGCCGATGCTATTTGCGTGCATCATGAATACGAGATAGTGCGAGGATTTATTCAGGCTTGTGCAGTTTTGCCGCCGTGAGCACGGCTTCTGCATGGCCTTTTACTTTTACGCCTCTCCATTCTTCCCGTAAAACACCTTTAGAATCAATTAGAAAGGTGCTGCGCTCTATACCCATATATTCACGGCCATAGTTCTTTTTAAGCTTGATGACATCAAATAGCTTGCAGAGTTCTTCCTCCGGGTCGGATATCAGCTCGAAAGGGAACTCGTGTTTTGCCTTGAAGTTGGTATGTACCTTAATGGAGTCGCGGGAGACGCCTAATACGACCGTTTTAGCACGTTTGAACTTGCTGTAATGATCACGAAAATCCTGGCCTTCCTGGGTGCAGCCCGGCGTGTTGTCTTTCGGGTAGAAGTAGATCACCAGATTACGGCCTTTAAAATCTTTCAGGCTGAGTGTCTGCCCTTCCGGGTCTTTGGCTGTTGCGATGGCGCTAAAGGCGGGTACTTTTTTATTTAAGCTTACGGGCATTTTGCTTCCCTTTGAAAAGTGGTGAAATAGTGCCGTATCTGGGCGGGTGATATTTTAACCCGTGTTATTTGGCTTTAAAACTGACATCCATATTTAGTTCGTCGCATACCTTGCCAAACTCGTCTCTGATTAGATTAATATCCCTGTCGGCCGGTATATCAACCTGCATGGCCACGCTGAACATGGGTGTGCCAGTGTGCGCGGCGTGTATACAGTCGGTTTGCATATTAATGATATTAATCTGCTGCTGAGATAGATAGCGCGCCAGTTTGTGCACAATGCCCGGATTATCCATGCCTTCGACGTCTATTTTATAGTGTTGCTGTGAGCTGGCGGCTTTATTGCCTGAGGTAGGCTTAATCAGCAGGCTCAGGTTTAAAGCGTGTTCCATTTCATCTTTACTGGCGATAATCCGGTTTATCGATGCCTGGTCGCCGCTCGCCAGAATGATCATCGCAAACTCTCCGCCGAGGATGCTCATGCGACTGTCCTGTATATTTAAATTTGCATCCAGCAGTATTTCGGTGAGTGCATTTACGATACCGTGGCGGTCTGAGCCAATAGCGGTGATAACAAGTGATTGAGACATGCGGATATTCTTTATTTTAGTTATTGAATCATAAGATATTAATGCATCGTCAGGCTAAAGCAATATTCAATCCCTTAATCATCGTATGGCTTGTAAATAAGCTCCTCGCAAAGTACTATTCCGGGTTGTTTCTAGCTGGCTTCGGGCTAACTCTGTTGAGTGATTGGGGCTGGTTTTCGCAGGTAAATTACAAAGGCATTACACATGTTTCGTGGCAGTATGGTTGCACTGGTTACACCCATGCACCTTGATGGTTCAGTTGATTTTGACAGCTTAAGCAAGCTGATTGAGTGGCATATCGCAAGTGGCACCTCTGCCATTGTATCAATGGGCACTACCGGCGAGTCCGCCACACTGGACGAAGAAGAGCACTGTGAAGTGATTCGTCGAACCGTAGAAATGGCGGATAACCGCATTCCTGTGATCGCAGGTACCGGTGCAAATTCTACGACGGAAGCAATCAGCCTCACTCGATGTGCGATGCAGGCCGGTGCAGATGCCTGTCTGCTGGTCACGCCATACTATAACAAGCCCACTCAGGAGGGCCTGTATCAGCACCATAAGCTGATTGCTGAAAGCGTCGCTATTCCCCAGATTCTATATAATGTGCCGGGGCGTACTGCCTGTGACATGTTGCCAGCCACGATTGCTCGTCTGGCAAAAGTATCAAATATCATTGGGGTTAAAGAGGCCACGGGTGACTTATCACGGCTTACAGAGATTCGTGATTTATGTGGTGATGATTTCGATATTTATTCGGGTGATGATGAAACCGGCATGGAGTTTTTGCTGCTCGGAGGAAATGGTGTCATTTCTGTTACGAATAATGTGGTCCCCGATGTTATGGCTGAGATGTGTGAAGCCGCATTGTCGGGTAATCGCGAAAAGGCGAGTGAAATTAATCGGCCTTTAAGCGGTCTACATAGCAAATTATTTGTTGAGGCGAACCCTATACCCGTTAAGTGGGTGCTCTCTGAAATGGGCAAAATACCTGCGGGTATCCGCTTACCATTAACGCCTCTTTCCGAGCAATATCACGACACCCTGCGTGCAGCAATGCGTCAGGCCGGTGTTTAATAAACCAGGCAAACTATGTATAAATTGAATTTAAGTCGTCTCCCATCAATTATGATGCTGACGGTCTGTGGTGTTATTTTAAGTGCCTGTAGCTCTACTGGTGAAGAAAGGCCGGAACATCTGGATGCCGCTTCAACCAGGCAGTTAGAAATTCCACCCATGCTGACTCAGCCTGATACCAGTGGCGCACTGCGTTTGCCACAGCCATCGCAACAGGCACTGGCGAGGGCTAATGGTAAGGCTGAACAAAATGACCAGCTGCCTGAATTTAGTGGGCTGCGATTACAGAATGAGCAGCAGCTTTACTGGCTGGAAATTGATTCACCTGTCGAGCAGGTATGGGCTTCCATTCCTGAATTTCTGGCAGCCGAAGGCATCACCGTGCAACGTCAGGATAGAGGCCTGGGATTTATCGAAACAGAATGGCTGAATGATTACCCGATTAGTTATGGTACGGATAAAAAAGAAGGCAGCTGGTTTGCCAGCTTTTCACCTGATTACAAAGACAAATTCAGGTTGCGTGTTGAAGCAAAGAATCAGGATCAGACTTTGCTGTATGTGAGTCATCGTGGCATGCAGATCAGTGTAAACAGTGATGTAAGCGAATGGGTGCAACGCAATTCTGAGGCGCTGTTAGAGCGCGAAATCATGTACCGTTATATTCAATATGCTGGGGCACTGAAATCTCAGGCAACACAGTTGCTTGCGGGCTACCAGAGTTACCAGCCCAGAGTCATTGAAAACCCGGATGAGCTGCAAAAATTTGAAGTGCAGGGGAGTGCAAAAATCGTCTGGTTACGCTTACGAGCAGCCATGGATCGACTGGGTGTTGATGTGATCGAGAGTGATGCCGCTGCGCGTACATTAACAGTGAAAGTGGGTAGTCTGAAAGTATCAAAAACAGCCAAAGCCAGCGGCAGCTGGTTTAGCGGCCTGTTTGGACGTGATGTTGCTGTTGAAGATGAGGATGTCTTTAGTGAGAAAAAAGAATTTAAGCCGCCCGTTGTTAAAGAAGAAGATAAAATCGATATAAAGATTATGCAGCAGGCACAGGCGTTGTCGAGCAGCATCATCATTCAGCCGTTAAATGCGTCTACTGAATTAACAGGCATTGCGCTCGATTTTCGCAATGCACTGGTTAATCAGCTTAATTAACATTTAGATAAAAACACTGTGTTCATGGATGAACCCGTGTAGGATAGCTATATAATAATAAAAATGCTATTTGCACAGATACGCCTGATGCTATCAGCATCAGTGTTGTATTTATTGAAGGCCTTCAGACAAGATAGTCACTCACTAAACTGTGAATGCAGTGTATATCACTGTGACAAGTCGTCTTTAATCAGCGGAAAACATCTCGTTCCCAGTCGCTAAAGTCTGGCAACACATAATGATAATCTGCCCGGCTATAACACGAGTGGCAAAAACTACAGGTATTCGCATGAAAAAAATACTTATCTTACTTATGTTTTCTGTTTCTACTACGCTATCTGCTAATGCATATTTTGATAAATTTACAGCAGAAAAAATTCAAGATGATGTTTATGTTGTGCACGGCCCCCTGGGTTATCCGACAGTACATAATCGTGGGTTTATGAATAACCCTGCGTTTATTATTGCAGAGAAGAGTGTGCTGGTTGTTGATCCTGGTTCAACCTATGAAACCGGTGAAATGCTGTTACAGAAAATTGCTAAAGTGACTGATAAGCCGGTATCACATATTTTCAATACGCATATACATGGTGACCACTGGCTGGCGAATGATATTATTTTACAAAAATATCCGCAGGCAGAAATCATTGCTGATCCACGCATGATTAAAAAGGCTAAAGCCGGCGAGGCTCAAACCTGGGTCAATAATATGATTAATCTAACGGGTGGTATCGCTGAAGGTACGAAAATTGCCTATCCCGTAAAAGCGGTTGTAGATGGTGACAGTTTAAAACTGGCGGGGCTTACATTCAAAATCCATTCTGTTGGTATTGCCCACAGTAATACCGATATTATGATTGAATACGTTGAGGGTGCCACTCTGTTTACCGGTGATAATGTTGCTTATAAACGAATTTTGCGTATGGATGACGGAAGTTTTAGAGACAGCATTAAAGCCATTGATAAAGCTAAGGGTCTGGCGATTAAGCATTATGTTCCTGGCCATGGACCAACCGGCGATGTCTCTATTATAGAAATGCAACGCGAATATATGGATACGCTCTACTCTCAGGTAAAAAGGTATTATGAAGAAGGTCTGGAAGACTTTGAAATGAAACCTAAAGTGCATGCTGCACTTGAAAAATTTCATCAGTGGAGTGGCTATGAAGATGAACTAGGTAAACATATTAGTCTGGCGAAGCTGGAAATTGAAAAAGCCGAGTTTGAATAATCATCAATCGCTGCTATGCGGTTAATTTGTCGTTTTTATGTCTATTTTTATTATTATGCAATAAGGTTTGTTATAACGGATCAGGCAAAATTAAGATATTAAACGGGTTAGCCGTGATATAACTCATAAACCAGAAGAGGGCTGGAGATATCCAGCCCTCTTCTGGTTTATAGCGTACTGAATGCAATATCAGGCGTCTTTATCATGCTCTATCAGTGCATAAGCTGAATGATTATGAATCGATTCAAAATTTTCTGACTCAAGCGTATAGGCACGAATGCGCTCATCACTATTTAAACGTGCAGCGACATCGCGCACCATGTCTTCAACAAATTTTGGATTGTCATAGGCGCGCTCCGTTACATATTTTTCATCGGGGCGTTTAAGCAGGCCATAAAGTTCACACGAAGCCTCTTTTTCTACAATATCAATGATATCTTCAATCCAGATAAAGTCTTCGGTTCTTACATTTACCGTGACATGTGAGCGCTGGTTATGCGCGCCATAGTCAGCAATCTTTTTCGAGCATGGACAAAGGCTGGTAACAGGAACAACCACTTTTACCGATACGATATTTTTACCATTGATACGCTCACCAAAAAAAGTCACTTCATAATCGAGCAGGCTTTTTACGCCAGACACGGGTGCTTTTTTATTTACGAAATAGGTGAAGCCCATTTCGATATGGCCATTTTCAGCATCCAGACGCTCGGTCATTTCGCTGAGCATTTCACGCAGTGACTGAACCGTAATTTCACGTTCATGGCTATTGAGTATTTCTATAAAGCGCGACATGTGCGTGCCTTTGAAATGATGTGGCAGGTCAACATACATATTAAAGTTGGCAACGGTATGCTGTACCTGACCTGAACGATCTTTTACCTGAACAGGGTGGCGAATATCCTTGATGCCGACTTTGTTAATGGCAATTTTTCGGATATCTTCGCTGCTCTGTACGTCAGGGATTACAGTGGTATCGTTCATTTAATTGTTCTCTTCGCTATAACGGACACAGGCGCGCTCTGTTTCCCACAGGGTCAGTGAGCTGACGCGTAGTGTGTCTGTGTTAAGTTTTTTTGCAATTTCCTGAAAAATCCAGGCAGCCATGTTTTCTGCCGTTGGATTGATCTCGGTGAAAGGTTCGATTTCGTTTAGATAGCGGTGATCCAGCTGATCGCACACATCATTGGTGGCTTTTTTCATCGCCTTGAAGTCAATCGCCATACCGATTTCGTTAAGCTGGCTTGATTCAAGCTCAACTTCAACTTTCCAGTTATGTCCATGCATGCGGCTACAGGCCCCTGGATAATCTCTCAGGGTGTGCGCGGAAGCAAAATCAGTGACAATTTTAAGGGTGTATTTAGCAGCCATATTAACTCGGGGTGGTTTTAACCTTAATACCTATATCGGCGGGGCCTAACCGGGGTTGCTCCACGTTAGATTGTTGCCAGATAGATTGTCCAGAAATAGTGTGAGGGCTGTTTCACCCAAAAAATAACCAAGTAAAACCGTAAGATTTTACCTGTTACGGTTTTGACAGGCAAGTTAATGATAAATTGCACGGCTGACGAATAAAATAGAGTTTTTGTGGGGGATACCTGATAGCCATGATTTTGCTATCAGGGTATCTGTTTGGCGGCTAAAGCGGATAGTTAGCAATCGAGTTTAGAATACCGGCTTTGTCGAGGCCGCATTCTGCCAGCAGCTGGCTGGTTGTGCCATGCTCAACAAAACGATCAGGCAGGCCAAGGTTCAGTACGGGCGTGTTAATAGACTGCGTTTGCAGCCATTCATTAATGGCACTGCCCGCACCCCCCGCAATCACATTTTCTTCAATGCTTACCAGCAAATCATGTGAGCGGGCTATGCGATCGAGCATCTCGTTATCCAGCGGTTTAACAAAGCGCATATTCACCACGCTCGCATTGATCTCATCTGCGGCAGCCAGTGATTCTGGCAGCATACTGCCGAAGGCCAGGATAGCAACTTTCTTGCCTTCACGCCGTAGCTCGGCCCGGCCAATTTCAAGCGGCTGCAGAGCAGGCTGAATATCTACGCCCGGGCCCTGTCCCCTTGGGTATCTAACGGCCGATGGCCCATTATGCTGAAAGCCGGTGGTGAGCATTTGCCGACATTCATTTTCATCCGCCGGGGTCATTACCAGCATATTCGGGACACAGCGCAGATAACTTAAATCGAGATTACCCGCATGGGTTGGACCGTCGGCACCGACAAGGCC
>Ga0316207_10005107_pt1 | contig 11031 bp, 10 predicted proteins | sample 6weekpyrite_MG_FD_204943 | JGI IMG/M metagenome (GOLD analysis project Ga0316207, IMG submission 204943) | Microbial mat bacterial communities from mineral coupon in-situ incubated in ocean water Damariscotta River, Maine, United States -... | ecosystem: Environmental > Aquatic > Marine >...
TTGAAATCGAGCGAGCTAAAAAATTAGTAGCAGATTTTTCTGCAACCAGCCTCATTGAAGAAGGAGCGGCATTTTTTATAAATGATTCAACTCGTACTTACATAGGCAGCCCGGTTGAACAAGTAATGCTACATATTTATGCTGCACTTAACTATCTTGAGCTTAAACAAATTGATTCTGCACGGGTAGAAGTACTGCAAGTTGATACCCGGTTACGCTCTTTTATGCAAGACGATCCGGACAGTCCTCTCAGTTTTGATCCCTTCGCTCGTTATTTAAGTGGTATTATTTATGAAGATCTCGGAGAATGGAGTGATGCTATGATCGCTTATCGTAAAGCCTACGAGGCATACCTTTCCCACCATGAGCTTTATCATGTAACAATACCTGAGCAATTAAAAAAATCTTTAATCCTTATGGCTAACAAAGTTGGTTTAAAGGCAGAACGTAAAAAATATGAAAAAACGTTTAATCTAAAACTTGCCGATTTAAATTCTATTCAAAGCAAACAAGCAGAGTTGATATTTACCTTTCATAACGGACTTGCCCCCATAAAGAAAGAGCATAACGTACAAATGTTAGTACCTACCACAGGGCGATTTGTGCGTATTTCATTACCTGCTTATTATGAACGCAACAATAATATTTCGAAGGTACGTATTAAAATCAGAGATAAACAATATTTCACAACAACCTCTGAGTTAACAGAAAATATTAATAGTCTTGCAATCAAAACCTTAGAAAACCACATGCCTGCCATTACCGCACGTGCCCTGGCTCGCGCAGGGACAAAAGATAAAATAGCCAAAGATGCGGGAGAAAAAAGCCCACTTTTTGGCCTGTTCGTAAACCTTGTAGGTGTTGCCACTGAACGGGCCGATACACGCAGCTGGCTGACCTTACCGGCAGAGATTCAAACCGCACGCCTGAACATTCCTCACGGAAAACATTCTTTGATCATTGAATTACTTAATAACAATAACCAGATAGTTTCACGGGGAAACATTGAAAACATTCAGTTCGAAAAAAATAAAAAACACTACTTATCATTTCACTGGGTCACCAACGGTATCGAAAGCAGCCTAACAAAACGATATTAAACACTGGAGTATTGTCATGCGATTCACACTTAATACACTTTCGTTAATTTCAATTTTATTCGTCATAACATCATGCGCAAATACAAAAGGACCGCAACCAGACTGGGTGAATGGTGCAGCATCAGACTATCCGGCTGAAAAATATTTATTAGGAAAGGGACAAGCTGTGCATCAGGATGTTGCTCGTGACAGAGCTCGCGCTGACCTTGCAAAAGTATTCGAAGTCGCAATCTCTGAAAAGAGTCGGGATCAGATCACTTATACCAGTAAGTCTGATGGTAAAAATAAAATTGTAAAAATGGACAGTGAAACCAGCCGTGATATCAATACAAAAACTGAACAAATTATTTCAGGTATTTTGATTAGTGAAATCTGGCAAGAACCAAAGTCGGGGCAATTTCATATTCTTGCAACCTTAGACCGTTTCAAAGCAGCGAACAGTTTGCGTGATCAAATCAACAAAATTGATCACGCTACGAAGCAGGCTGTTCAATATTCAAGAGCTTCTCATGAGATACTTAAGAAAATTGGTTTTGCTAATCAAGCTCTCCAATTACAACTAGAACGCGTAGCCTATCAAAAACACCTTAAAGTAATTAGTCATACTGGCATGGGTTTAAACAGCGCTTATAATATTGCTGTTCTCGCAAATGATCTCAACGACTTGTTGCAACGTATAAAAATCAATATTCAGATCGAATCAGATCCCGTTGGAGGTTTAAACGATATCGTTGCCGGAGCTCTATCAAATTCTGGCTTTAGCCATACTACAAGCTATCCATCGACATATACTCTCAACAGCAAGCTTCTTCTTGATACCCATCATGATGATCAAGGCTGGTATTGGCAACGTGGAACATTAGAAATCAGTCTGCTTGATCCTGACACTAAAAAAAGTTATGGCAGCCGGCATTGGTCGATAAAAGTTTCTTCTCAAAATGAAGCTTTGTCAAAAAAACGCTTACGAGATAAAATCAATTCCATTCTAAACAATGAAATACGACAAACATTAATACAGTTTGCTTCTGCCAATAAAAAATAAACTACGTTTAAAGCTATTTTCTCAACCACAGTTCTCTACTGTGCTTATTTTAATGTTAAAATGAACCCTTCTTAATTTTACGCTCTCAAAATACTATGCCGCAAACTGCCCCTAAAGTCGGATTTATTAGCCTAGGTTGTCCTAAAGCACTGGTTGATTCTGAACATATCGTGACACAGCTTCGTGCTGAGGGTTATGAAATAACCGACAGCTATGATGACGCACAACTGGTTATCATTAACACCTGCGGCTTTATCGATTCTGCTGTTGAGGAATCCATGGAGGCCATTGGTGAAGCATTAGCTGAAAATGGCAAGGTTATTGTGACAGGTTGCCTTGGGGCAAAAGAAGGCGTAGTTGAAACAGCTTACCCTAATGTTTTAGCGGTTACCGGCCCCCATGCTGATGCCGAAGTGATGCAGATTGTACACGAGCACTTACCCAAGCCGCACGATCCTTTTGCAGACCTGGTACCCAGTGCAGGCATTAAACTGACCCCAAAACACTATGCCTATTTAAAAATATCGGAAGGCTGTAATCACCGTTGTACCTTCTGCATTATTCCTTCATTGCGCGGTGACCTGGTCAGTCGTAATGTTGCGGATGTCATGCAAGAAGCTGAAAACCTCGTTAATAGCGGAGTAAAAGAACTGCTTGTTATCTCACAAGACACCAGTGCTTATGGCGTTGATGCAAAATACCGTACTGATTTTTGGGGTGGCAAACCGATTAAAACACACATGACGAATCTGGCTGCGGCATTAGGCGAACTGGGTGCCTGGGTACGCTTACATTATGTTTATCCTTACCCGCACGTCGATCATGTTGTCCCCTTAATGGCAGAAGGAAAAATACTGCCTTATTTAGATATTCCGCTGCAACATGCCAACCCAAGAATTCTCAAGGCAATGAAACGCCCGGGTAATATTGATAAAACACTTGAGCGTATTCAAAAATGGAGAAGCATTTGTCCTGACATCACGTTACGTTCAACTTTTATTGTCGGCTTCCCGGGTGAAACAGATGATGAGTTTGAACAGCTGCTCGATTTTATTGAAGAGGCGCAACTCGATCGCGTCGGTGCTTTTGCCTACTCCCCGGTTGAAGGTGCCGTTGCCAATGAACTCGGTAATTTTGTCCCCGAAGAAATTCAAAAAGAGCGACTCGAACGCTTTATGCACTTACAAGCTCAAATTAGTGCTGACAAACTACAGAGAAAAATCGGCCAAACCATGACGGTATTGGTTGACAGTTATAGTGAAGAAGGCCTTACACTGGCAAGATCAAAAGCCGATGCACCTGAAATTGATGGTGAAGTGATTTTAGATGGCTTTGAAAATATCAACGTTGGAGATTTTGTTGAGGCAAAAATTGTGTCAGCAACAGAACATGATCTTATCGCTGTACCCGTTGAATAATATTTTTTTCAAAAGAAAGCAGGATATTGTTCAATCGTCCTTTTGTCAGTAGCCATGCTATAGCAACACCAAAAGTGTTTGCCAACATATCGTCATATTCAAAAAAACGTACGCCACCTACTCCTTGCAACACTTCTAAAATAATTCCCATTGAAATAAAAAAGGTAACATAAACCATTCTCGTTTTAACGTCTTTATATAACTGGGCAAACCAGAACATTAAACCGAAGTATGCAAAAAAATGTTTTATTTTATCGCTATATTCAAACGTTAAATAAAGATCAGGCGGAGCCGGCGACAGGCTCAAATAACTGACCAGAAAAACCAGCCCCCATCCTATACCAAGCCATAGAACTCTGTAACGTAACATATAAAAAATTAAGAAAACAAATAAAGTAAAATGATACCTTGCGCTACGCGATAAATAACGAACGGTGTCATACCCATATGCTCGAGCATTTTTAAAAAATAATGAATACAAACGTAAGCGGATAATGCCGATAGCGCATAACCCAGCCCCATTGAAAACCAATCTACGCCATTACCTTCCTGTATTAACTTTAATGTTTTATAACCACCAGCCATTAGGATTGCAGGAATTGAAAGTAAAAAAGAAAAACGTGCAGCACCTTGTCTTGTTAAGCCGGCAAACAAACCCGCGGTCATGGTGATGCCTGAACGGGATGTCCCGGGGATTAAGGCTAAGGCCTGCGCAAAACCTATCATTATGCCGTTTTTCCAGCTCAACTGATGTTCACTTTGTGTATTTTTATTTTTTCCAACAAAATCAGCTAAACCTAATAATAAACCAAAGCCGATGGTTGCCCAGGCAATGACCAATGGTGAGCGTAGTACATTATCAACATAGTCATGCAATAATAATCCGGCAGCGCCGACGGGAATAGTGCCAAGAATAACCAGCCAGGCTAACCGGCTGTCACCGACGGTTTGTTTTTGAAGACATGACTTCGTCCAGTCAACGGACAATACAATAACGTCTTTTTTAAAGTACCAAACAACGGCGGTTAATGTGCCGAGGTGAACAACCACGTCAAAAGCCAAGCCCTGATCGGGCCAGTCACTTAAAACCGGAACAAGTATTAAATGAGCTGAACTTGATATAGGTAAAAATTCAGTCAAGCCCTGAACTAAAGCCAGTACAACTATTTGCCAAAAAAGCATTTTTTAATTTCCTTTTTATATTAAATCTAATAAATGCTTTATTCCCTCCTCCCACAGGGAGGGGGCCAGGAGGAGGGGATAAATCATAATGACATTTTTTAAAGATATTCGCGTAAATCTCGAAATTGAAACGCGGGTAATACAACATCACAATTCTTACTAAAACCAATCACTTTAAACAACTCACCCATTTCATGTGGCAAGGTGAGTTTTTTAATTTGTCCTGCAATATCCATTTGTTTTTTCACATCCTGTTCTTTATCTAAAGCAGCAAGTTCGGTTAAACCTGCCCCCATTAAAAAATTCACCTGGTTGGTATAACCCATTACTCTCATACCTGTTTCGAGTGCTGCATCAGCCATCGCAGTAAAATCCACATGTGCTGTTATATCCTGTAAACCGGGATAAATAAAAGCATCGGGGTGGGTGCGATGTCGATAATGGCACATCAAGGTACCCTGGTTACGCTGGTTATGGTAATACTCATGCCGCGGAAAACCATAATCGATTAAAATAATAATGCCTGACTGCAATCTTTCAGCAATGCTTTTAAGCCAGTCTTCTGCAGCAAAATTAATTTCAGAAATATAGCCTGAGTCAAACTCTCTTGCTAGTTCTGCTTCAATATTTTTTACTCTATGTACTAAGCGTTCATCAAAACTGGACTGAAGTTGAAACGCAAATCGATCATCCTGCCATATGACATTTATTTCATTTATATCATTGTCTTTTTTCTGAAAGAGCTGAACGGGCATGGCATCTAATAATTCGTTTGCGATAACAACACCTGAAAAATGTTCAGGCAATTCATCCAGCCATTTAACTCGTTCTAAAAATTCCGGGATGCATGTCGCTATCGTTTCTTGTTGTCGCTCTCTTAAATCTGCACTTAGCTCAAGTATCCAATATTCTTCAGGTAATTTATCCTGTTGTTTTAAATACAATAAAATATCGGCTGCCATGCGGCCCCGCCCTGCCCCAACTTCCAGAATAATTTCATCATCATTCAAAGCGGGTAAGATTGCATTCGCCAGGGTTTGGGAGAATAAAGGGGAGATTTCCGGCGCAGTAATAAAATCACCCTCTTCTCCCAGTTTTGAACTGCCCGCTGCGTAATAGCCTAAGCCAGGGGCATAAAGTGCCAGCTCCATATAATGTTGAAATGAAATACGGCCCCCGTTTTTATCTAACACCGTTTTGATAAACGCAATCAAATTTTCACTATGCGCCTGTGCTATCTCATTCGGCGGCGGTAACTCTTTAGAATCGCGTGCTGACTGATAAAGCTGCTGGCTATATGAATTAGAGGACATGAAAACAGACTAGACCTGATTGCTTGTGTTAAAGTAAAACATCGAACAAAGGATACCACAGTATGTCTGATAATCAGCCGAATAACGGCGAATCAAATCCAAACAAAGTTGCATTAATTACCGGCGCAGCTCACCGCATTGGTGCCACCACGGCAAGACTTTTACATCAAAATGGTATGAATATCGTTTTGCATTATCGTGGCTCACGTGAACAGGCGCAAATGGTGCAAAAAGAACTCAATGATATGCGTGAAAATTCGGTTATTTTAATTCAGGCTGATCTACACACCACCAGCGGCTTACCTACTCTAATCGAGGAGTCCGTAAAAGCATGGGGCAGACTGGACGTATTGATCAATAATGCTTCAAGCTTTTATCCTACCCCAATTGAAAAAGCGACTGAAGCGCAATGGGATGACTTGATCGGCTCAAACTTAAAGGCACCTTTCTTTTTATCGCAAGCGGCGGCACCTCACTTAAAGAAACACAGCGGCTGCATTATTAATATTGTTGATATTCATGCCGAACGCCCCCTAAAAACATACCCCATTTACAGCATGGCAAAAGCCGGCTTAGCAATGATGACCAAGTCGCTTGCCTGCGAGCTGGGCCCGGATGTCCGTGTTAATGGTGTTGCACCGGGTGCTATCCTTTGGCCAGAAAATTTAGATGACGTTGCGAAGCAACGAATAGTCTCCCGCACTTTTTTAAAGCGCCAGGGTGAGCCCAAAGATATATCCAAAACCATTTTATATTTAATTAAAAATGCCGATTATGTTACGGGACAAATTATTGCGGTGGATGGTGGGCGTAGCTTAAATGCATAATCCCCCTCTCTCCTCAAGCATATGAAAATACTTACAACAGGCAACCCGCTTAACTTAAATGATTAATTTATTTTTAGTTGAGCCAAATGCTTTGCGCTCAACTAACCTTGAACCCGGCAACCAGGTTTTCTAATTGAGCAGCAACATCACTTAACTGAGCACTATTTTCTGCTGTCTTATTAGCGTTATCCGCCGTCTGTTCGGCAATATCTCTAACATTTACAACATTACGATTGATCTCATCTGCAACACTGCTTTGCTCTTCTGCCGCGCTTGCGATTTGTTGATTCATTGAAGTGATATGATCAACAGCAGATGTAATCGATTCTAGTGTTGCCCCTGCCTCAGCCGCACTGGTAACTGTTTTTTCTGTCTGTTCCATACCGACTTCCATTACTCCCACAGCATTACGTGAACCTTGCTGAAGTTTCTCTATCATATTTTGAATTTCCTGTGTTGAATCCTGAGTACGGCTAGCCAACGTTCGTACCTCATCAGCAACAACAGCAAACCCCCGGCCTTGCTCACCGGCTCTTGCGGCTTCAATTGCCGCATTTAATGCCAATAAATTTGTTTGTTCGGCGATACTTCGAATAACATCCAGTACTGTTCCTATAGCTTCACTGTCAGCTTCAAGTTGCTTAATAACCTCACTCGCTTGCTGCATTTCATTGGATAAATCATTGATCGATTGAATAGTCTGATTTACCACAGCACGACCATTATTCGCTTCTTTATCTGCATTATGAGTTGCTTCTGCTGTACTCGAGGCATTATTAGCGACCTCATGTACCGTTGCAGACATTTCATTCATCGCGGTTGCAACCAGCTCAAGCTCCATATTTTGTTTATTTACACCATCACGCGTATCTGCAGAAGTTTCCCCATTTTGTGAAGATGCAGCAACAACATGTTTTACTGAATCAATAACCTGTGAAACCAGGGTATTTATTTTTTCAATCATCATATTCATGTCACTGGCAATAAACTGCATTTCGTCTTTGGCGTCCAACTTAACATCAACAGTTAAATCACCAACGGACATTGAATGAACTGTTTCTTTAATACGATTGATTGAAGTCATTAAACTGACATAAAACCCGGAGAATACATACAACGCAACAAAAAGTAGTAACAGGCTGGAAACAATATTCATGATGATGATATTTTGAAAAGTACGGCTACGGTCCTGCAAAATACTCATTATCTGAAGAATTGCTGCATCATAAAGCTTTAAGTTTTCCGAAATGGCTTGTGTGCCTTTTGCGAAATAATCGACACTATCGATACTGATTTTTTCAGACTTAAGTAAACCGTTTCTCGTTAGATTTAGAAAGTTTTGCGTTGCATTTCTTGCATTATTTCTTAACGATGATAATTTTTTATTAACTGTCTCATTATTTTCAAAAATAACATCAAAACCATGCATCATCGCTTTGTTCGCGTTATCAATAGTGGAAACAAAACCGGATAATTTTAAATATGACTCAGGAGTAACACTGCCAGCAGCAGCAATGCCGGCTCCTAAGCCTCTGGCTTTCCCCATATTTTCAGCCAGGACAGGAATTCGTAAACTTAACGCGCTCGCTAAGAAGTTACTATCCAGCGATCGATCTAATAATAAACGTGATGCTTCATGCACATGCATTTTTAGCGCTAACACTTTTTCAATAACGGCAGTATGTTTAGCAAAGGCGATCTTCGAATCTATCGAAAAAGCCTGATTAACCACATCATTCCAATCACTTTGAATGCGCCCGACCTTGCCTGAAGTTTTTAACATCACACCTAATTGCCCATCCACTTCTTTTAACTTAACCAGTTCTTTTTCTACCAATGAGCGTTTAGCATTAATTCTGTCTTTCAACTGCGTCTTACCATTAAGGTAAGCATTTGTCATACCACGAGTTTGAGCCATATGCTCAAATAAAGGACGAATAGCTTTCATATATTCTATCCCCTTTATTTCAAGTTCAATATTATTAACTGACTCGATATGTTCCGTCAGAGAAATATATGCAACATAGGTGACGGGGATGACATACAACACAAAAATTAGTGCAAATTTTTGGGTAAATTTAAACTGATTTAATAATGCAACAGAAGGTCTAAGAAATGAATCTAATAAGGCAGCCATAAAATCCTACATTTAAAGTAATGTTATTGAATTATTACAGAATAGCGGCTGGGGAAGGGATATCTTTAACAATTCAAGGTTGATAAAGAAGCACTAATTGATCTATGTCAATTTTAATTAAATTTTAAACTCTATTGGCCACAATTTTTGCGAATCTTGATTAAAATTCATCCAGTGATCACACATGGTTTTACCTGATATAGGATGAATTAATTGTGGTGCAATTTCTTCTAAAGGCAGTAAGACAAAGGCATTTTTTGTAATTTCATCACGCGGTAACTCTAAACCTTTCTCGTTTATGACAAGGTCATCATAAAGCAATAAATCAAGATCAACCGTTCGGGCAGAGAAACGCGGTCCACTACGATCGCGCCCGTTTTCATCTTCAATTCTTCTCAAATTTTCAACAACAGTATGAACGTCTTCATCGGTTTTCAGAGCAACAACCAAATTTAAAAAATTGTCGCCATCAAAACCCACCGCTTCACTTTCATAAACGGAAGATAAAATAAGTTTTCCATAATGCTCTTGTAATGCATGAATTGCTAAACGGATATTTTTTTCCGCATCAATATTACTGCCAATACTGATATAAATTTTAGCCATGCTATTCGGGTTTAGTACCGCGTTCAATTAAAATACCCACACCACTCGCACCACGCACAGCTTCACCCTTATTGAGTTTCAAACGTACCCAGGGTACAGCAAACTCATTTAAAATAATTTGCGCGCATTCTTCCGCTAAACGCTCTACCAATAAAAACTCACTTGCCTCAACAAAACTAATTAAGCGTTTTGAAACAGCCTTGTAATCAAGCGTATTTTCAATGTCGTCTGTTGCAGCCGCTTTGCTAATATCGCTTGCCATCTCCAAATCCAAACTAATCGTCTGTTTGGTTTCACGTTCCCAGTCATAAATACCAATGATGGTTTCGATTTTTAACTCATTCAAAAATATAATATCCATGAGCGCAAGATACACCAAAGCGGATAAAATTTTTAGTTTTTTCTGTCTATCCCGGCATAAATCTTGTACCTTACAAAAATGGATATACAACTAGACACCCTTGACTATATTTTCATTTTCGCAGCCTATTTGATCGGTTCCTTATCTTCCGCCATTATTGTTTGCCGGATAATGGGGCTGCCCGATCCACGCAGCGAAGGCTCAGGTAATCCCGGAGCGACCAATGTTTTACGCATCGGAGGTAAAAAAGCTGCGGCTATCACCCTGACAGGGGACATGCTAAAAGGGCTCATACCTGTATTGATTGTTAAGTACATGGACAGTAACGTACTGACTATCGTACTCGTTGGTTTCGCCGCCTTTATTGGCCATTTATACCCGGTCTTTTTTCAGTTCAAAGGTGGCAAAGGCGTGGCAACAATGCTGGGCGTGATGTTCGGCTTTTCCTGGTGGGTAGGTCTTGCTACTGCAGGCACATGGTTGTTTATGGCTAAAATAGTCAAGATATCTTCACTTTCTGCTTTGGTCGCAACAGCGCTAGCACCGGTGTTTATTTGGCTTTGGTTCAACCATTTAAGTGCGATTTTTTTTACCGCTATCATGACGTTAATTTTATTCTGGCGCCATCGTTCTAATATAAAAAATTTATTGCAAGGTAGCGAGGGCGCTATCGGTACAGATAAACCTTAACAATCGTATAAGTTGCAGATCACTGAATGACAGCGCACTTTTATAATTGAAATTTTTCAACTTCTGCTTTTAACTCGACCGATATACGGCCTAACTCAGTACTTGAATCAGCCACTTCAGTAACATGACTTGCAGTTTCATCCGCCAACTGACTAATGTTGACGACATTCCGGTTGATTTCATCCGACACTTTGCTTTGCTCTTCAGCCGCGCTGGCAATTTGAGTATTCATATCATTAATTGTCGCAACCGATTGGGTGATCGCATTTAATGATTCACCTGCTAACGTAGCCTGTTCAACACCAGTGCGAGCCTGCTCTCTCCCTGTTTCCATCGCTGAAACTGCGTTCTTTGC
>Ga0316207_10005108_pt1 | contig 11026 bp, 6 predicted proteins | sample 6weekpyrite_MG_FD_204943 | JGI IMG/M metagenome (GOLD analysis project Ga0316207, IMG submission 204943) | Microbial mat bacterial communities from mineral coupon in-situ incubated in ocean water Damariscotta River, Maine, United States -... | ecosystem: Environmental > Aquatic > Marine >...
AAGGCGTATCTTCTTCTACGGGTAAAGCCTTTTTTCATCAACTGATTTTACAAATGGCAAAACTATTTCATGCGCATTATGCTTTCATTAGCTTAATGGATAAAAAAAATCCTGTCTTATTAAATACCTTTGTATTATGTGTCAACAATCAAATTGTTGATAATATTTCTTATGTGCTTGAAGATACACCTTGCGGTGAAGTACTTGATCGAGAAACTTGCGCATACCCCAGTAATGTTCAAAAATTATTTCCATTAGACAAATTATTAGTTGATATGAATGCGGAAAGTTATATAGGTTCCCCACTATATGATACTAATGGTACACCTATCGGTGTAATAGTCATTATAGATACTAAGCCGATGGAGAATATTGAGTATATCAAGGAAATTATGCAAATATTTGCAGCTCGCACAGGCGCAGAACTTGAGCGAGTACGTGCTCAAAATGAGTTGAAAGCTCACCAAGATAACCTAGAAGCTGCAGTACAATCGAGAACTAAGGAATTGGAAGTGGTAAACCATGAACTAGAGTCATTTAGTTATTCTGTTTCTCATGATTTACGATCACCCCTACGCGCTATCGACGGTTTTTCAAAGGCACTATTGGATGATTATGAAAATAAGCTTGATGCAGAAGGCCAAGACTTACTATTACGAGTACGCAAAAATACCATTCGAATGGGTAAATTGATTGATGATCTATTGAATTTATCCCGCCTAGGTCGAGCTGAAATAAATACTGAAGCGCTAAACATCGGTAATATTGCTAAAGAAATTATATCCAATCTACGCGAGGCAGACTCTAAGCGTAAGGTTGAATTTAATTGTTCTGTGACAAATTTAGCTCAGGCTGATACTGAACAGATCCGTATTGTACTTGATAATTTGTTAAACAATGCTTGGAAATATACCAGTAAAAAGGATGTCGCGATTATCGAGTTTGGTAAAAAAGTAGAAAATAGCGAAACCATTTATTATGTCAAAGATAATGGCACCGGTTTCGATATGGCCTATTCTGGCAAGCTATTTGGCGCTTTTCAGCGCTTACATGGTAGAGAATATGAAGGATCTGGTATTGGTCTAGCGACTGTACAACGTATTATTCATCGTCATCACGGTTCAATTTGGGCTGAAGCCAAGCCTAATCAGGGCGCGACTTTCTTTTTCACCCTTGGTAACCAAGAAAAAATGGAAAATATCAAAGAAAATCATTAAAAACAGTTAATATTCTGCAACATTTTATCTTCAAAAAAGACTAATATTCACCCATTATATTGCACCATATCTGCCCTTGCGTGGTATTATATGTGCATTCACTACTAAATTATTTTATCCCTGGAGAATTGTTGTGCCTGAAATTGAAAATTTAAATCATTTTGTAAAATGGTTTAGATATTCATCTCCCTACATTAACGCACACAGAGGTAAAACCTTTGTCATATTATTTGATGGTGATGCAGTAGAAGATGACAACTTCTCCCATCTAATCCATGATTTCGCGCTTCTTAACAGCCTTGGCATAAAGCTGGTTCTTGTACACGGTGCCAGACCTCAAATAGAGAAACAATTAAAACATGCCGGAAACGAAACTAAAATTGTCAATAATATACGCATCACCGATGAACAAGATCTCCATTATGTTAAACAAGCCGTCGGTGAAGTACGAATCAATATAGAAGCCATGTTGTCCATGGGCGTTATTAATTCACCCATGGCTGGAGCGAAAATTCGAGTCTCCAGTGGTAATTTCATCATAGCTAAACCCTTAGGCATTGTTGAAGGCGTCGATTACTGTTTTACTGGCGAGGTCAGACGAATAGACCATAAATCTATCCACAAACAATTGGACGATAACGCGATCGTATTACTTTCTTCAATTGGTTATTCCACAACAGGAGAAGTTTTTAATTTAACCGCAGAAGAAGTTGCCTTACAAACTGCCGTTAGTATTGGTGCAGACAAATTCATTTATTTAACAAAAAAAACACAATTGTCGGACTCATCTGGAAAACACATCAGACAAATGACCTTAAGTGAAGCGAAGGATTATATAAAATCCAATCAGCAACTCTCAGACCTAGCGTTACATAATTTGGCTTGCGCCATAGATATGACAAACAAAGGCATTAAACGTGTTCACTTAATCGATCGACAGATCGAAGGTGCACTGCTACTTGAGTTATTTTCACGTAATGGCATTGGAACGCTTATCACTGCAGATAGTTATGACACACTTCGAGAAGCCAACATCGATGATGTAGGTGGTATACTCGAGTTGATCGAACCACTAGAAGCTCAAGGCATATTAGTACGAAGATCTAGAGAACGGCTTGAAATAGATATTCCTCAATTTACCGTTATGGAAAGAGACGGAATGATCATTGGATGTGCAGCATTACATCACTATGCTACCGAGGGAATTACCGAACTTTCTTGCCTGGCAATTCACGAAGATTATCAAAATGACAAACGTGGTGAAACTCTTCTGTTACAAGCAGAAAAACATGCAATGAATGCCGGCAGTGATAAACTATTTGTACTTACTGTAAAAACTGCTCACTGGTTTATTGAAAATGGATTTTCCGAAACATCCATAAATTCCTTGCCTGTGGATAAACAGACTATTTATAACTATCACAGAAAGTCTAAAGTCTTTATGAAAAACCTACCTAAGAACGACATTTAATTTCTTTATGAGTTTAAACACAAATTGTTTTATACAACCGTTAGTTTTGTTTTTTTTCTTTATATTCCTAATATTTTTCTCACCTTCCATTTTCGCTAAGTATGACCCAGATCTTGAATGGCACACTCAGGAAACACCACATTTTCTTTTTCATTACCACGATGGTTTGGAGGATGCCGCTGGCAACTTTACAAAACATGCTGAAAAAATACATAAAAATATTACTTCATTTTTCAATTGGCAGCCAAAATCGAAAACACATGTTATTTTAAGTGACCATTTTGATAGTGCTAATGGCCAGGCAAGTCCGTTCCCAAACAATGTCATTGAAATGTATATGACACCTCCATCCAATATTACTGGACTGGAAGATTTTACAGATTGGCAATATCTGCTATTTGAACATGAATATGTTCATACCGTTCAGCTAGACATGGCTAATGACTTCCCACTTCACCTAAGAAGTGTTCTAGGGCGTCACTGGTTATTATTCCCAAGTCAGTATTTACCCAAGTGGATTATTGAAGGCATCGCCACCTATATTGAAACTCATGAAGATGAAGGCGCTGGGCGAGGACAAAGCAGTTACTTTCGCGCATTAATGAGAAATGAAGTAAAGAATGGCATTCGTTCTTTATATCAAGTTAATCAGGCTCAACTAGATTGGCCGGGTGGAACAAATCGTTATTTATACGGTGTGTATTTTTTCAAATTTCTTGAAAAAGAATATGGGAAAAACTCTATACGAGAGTTTTTTCAAGCATACTCTCGATTCCCTATCCCCTACTTTGTGAATACTGTTTTTAAAAAAATTTATACCAAAGGGCTATATGAACTATGGGATGAATTTCAAATTTATCTACATCAAGAATTTGATGCAGAACTTAATAAAAAACGCAGCCTTCAAAACAATCAACATCGACTCTCAAGCGCAGGTTTTCAATCAGGGTATTCTAAATTATTAGCAAATGGGGATGTATTATTCATTCAAGATAGCCAAGAAGAAATCAAATCCTTAGTCAAATACAGTCCCAAACAGAATACCTATACAACAATTCTTAAGTCTGTGGCTATTGGCGCTTCTTTTGACATTCATCCTAGCAACGGCGTACTCATCCCTATAAAAGATTGGGTGCACAGCTCACGATATGTAACAGATTTACACCAGCTAAATTTGGATACCTTAACTACAACACAATTAACTTTTGATCAGCGATATATACATGCGATTTGGCACCCAAATGGTAAGCAAATCATAGCGCTTAAAAATGAAGCGAGTCAACACAGACTAGATCTCCTTGATAATTCTGGTCAGTTAATCAAAACACTCTGGAAAAGTGAAAACGACATTGTTATTAACTCTATGGATATCTCTCCATTGGGTACACAAATTACAGCATCCATTTTTCGACCAGATAGTGGTTGGAATCTAGAAACTTTGGATGTAAACACACTGCAATGGAATTCATTAACAAACAATAAATATATCGAAGCACACCCCCAATATACAGACGACGGTACTAAGCTTATTTTCTCAGCCGAATATTTGGGTATATACAATGTTTACGAGTTGACATTGTCAGATAACACCTTACGCCAATTGACTGATAGTGATTCTGCAGCGCTTTATCCTAACCTTAATGAAACTACGAGTGTTTTATACTATTCAGAATTAGGTCACAATGGATTTAACCTACAAGCTGCATCGCTATCAAGCGTAAAGCATAAAACCAATTTTTTATTAAACTCCCAAAAAGCTTTCAAACTGCATAAAACTTCACTCCAATTTGAAGACGATAACATCAGTACCACAAATTATAATGCCTTAAAGTATCTTAAACCTACCTGGTGGGAACCGCTACCACTTGTATTAATTAATAATGAGCAAACGACATTAGGACTCCTCACCTCGAGTCATGATCCTATCAAACGACATATCTATGCAGTAGTTTTTGCCTACGATATAAAAAACAAAGTGCCCTTATGGAATCTACAATATACTTATTCACGATTTTTACCTGAATTCACACTCAATACTAACCGAGCAAACTTCTATCCAAACGGTACTCATCTACGAGAAGAACGTAGCGCAAGTATGACGATTAATTTACCTTTATATAAGGTTAACAACAATTGGAATGTATTTACAACATTCAAGCGGATAAATTCTCAATTTCTATTAAGGTCTAATCTTGAAAAAGTTAATAGTTCTTATAACGATGATTTGGTCGCGGCTGGAGTGAATTGGCGAACGACTTCACATCCGAGTATGGCTGTCACTCAACACTCCGGTGTTAATGTTGCGCTCAGTTATGAAATCAATCGATTTTCAAAACCTATAAAACCCCACAGCCGTATTATATTAAACACTTCACTCTATTCTCCGCCTGTTTTGAGTACTATTGCTGAGTTAAATGCGACAATCGTGGGATCTGGTGGAAATGCCGGTGATCTATCCGTGGGTGGGGACGGAATTGAATTATTCAATCGTGGCTCTGCAGGTAAACGGAGTTATAGTCTAGCAGGATATAACGATGACAGCTTCACAGGCAGTAATTTACATAAACTCGTATTTAATATACATATCCCTTTATCATATCCTCAACGCAGCATAATGACCCCACCTTTTGGTTTAAGTCGAATTAAATTACTTCCATTTTTTCAAACTGCCAGAGTTGATAGCTACCATAATATTAAGCATGCAGATTGGCATAGTGCTATTGGTACAGAGCTTAGCGTTCATGCTAATTTTGGTTATGGTCTTTTTCCGTTCATTGTAAAAATCGGTATTGCACAGGGCATGGATAATACCGGTATTTTTACAAGCTATTTTTCTATTCTTTCACCATTTATATGAGCTACAGGTGTCATTCTTTCTGTTGCTATAAAACGACAATAAATTATTTTATTGCTTCTATATAAATATTTATTTCTGAATAACTCTAAATATACTGCACATCTCAGGAACTCCCGTTATAATCTTGACTCCTAATTAACTCAGAAAATGGAAAGGGGAACAAGGATGAAAATTAAAGTAGCATTGAATAAACTATCAAATAAAACTATCAACATACTCTGCATAAGCGCATTGTGCGTTGTAACAAGCACAGCAGTTATGGCTGAGTTGTCAGCTGACACGCAATCTAAAGTTAAAGCCTATCAAGACAAACTGGCTACATGGGCCCAAGATGAAGATGTCATCAATGCCATAAAATCAATGAATGCTGAAGCAATGAATTCAATGAATAACAAAGATTGGAAATCCTTATCAGCAAATGATCCTATTGTTGAAAAGTATATTAGTAATCCCGCAGGTAAAAAATTAAGCACCTGGCAGCAAGACAAAGCATTAGGTAAGTTATTTATACGGGATCAAAAAGGTAATTTTGTTGCCGGCAGTAAAAAACCAGCGATATATAATATTAGCGATCGCCCGCCCTTTAAAAATGCAATAAATGGAAAGACCTGGAATTCCAAAAAAGCTAAAAAAGATCCAACAACAAATCTATCCAGTGTTCAGCTATCTCACCCAGTTGTCAGTGAAGGTAAAAATATTGGCATAATTCATACAGCTATTATTTTAGAATAAAGCAAATACAAAAAGGCGAATTCCGCAATCGCAGAATTCGCCTTTTTTTAGAATTCGTTTAAATCTGTCAGTACATTAATTTTTCAGCAATACTGTACACAACAATATTCATCGTAAATAAACAACCTAAAAATCCCAAAACACATACAAAACATTTGTCTTTAAGTGTCATCGCTTCTTGATGGTCTGAGAAATAAGGCTTTTCTCGGTAATCAGTTTCAATCAACTTTTCTTCTCGACTAAATAAGATGGCCACGGGGTATTTCCTTTTGTTGCAATTTATACAACTAATTCTATCGGATCTAATTTAGAAATAATGTGAGTAATGTATCAAAAATAGAACTAATTAAAAGCCTATTAATATGATAATGCCAACCCTATCACGAAAAAACGCCCTATCTACAGAATGAGATAGAGCGTCCACAGTAATTAATTGAGATTAATTCTAAAATATTAGGCTTTTTTAGCTTTCGCTATACGCAAGCGTAAGGAATTTAAACGAATAAAACCTTCTGCATCAGCTTGATTATAGGCACCAGCATCTTCTTCAAAGGTAGCAATATCTTCATCAAACAAGCTATCAGAAGAAGACTCTCTTCCTACAACCGTCACATTACCTTTATACAATTTCAGACGAACATTACCATTAACATTTTTCTGCGATTCATCAATTAACGCTTGTAACATCTGCCGCTCTGGCGACCACCAATAACCGTTATATATGAGACTGGCGTATTTGGGCATCAATTCATCTTTTAAATGTGCTGCTTCACGATCCAAAGTGATTGATTCAATCGCTCGATGAGCCTTTAACATTATGCTACCCGCTGGCGTTTCGTAACAGCCCCGTGCTTTCATGCCCACATATCGGTTTTCAACAATATCAACACGACCAATAGCATTTGCACCGCCAATTTTATTGAGTTCTTCCATAACTTGAGCAGGAGATTTTGTCTCACCATTAATTGACACAACATCACCTTGTTTAAATCCCAGTTCAATATAAGTTGCTTCATCGGGGGCTTTTTCAGGAGAAACGGTCCACAACCACATATCTTCTTCAGGTTCATTCCAAGGATCTTCTAAGCGTCCTCCTTCATAAGAAATATGTAGGGAATTCGCATCCATTGAATAGGGAGATTTCTTACCATGTTTTTTATCTATGCTAATGCCGTGATTTTCGGCATAAGCCAGCAATTTTTCACGAGAATTAAGATCCCATTCACGCCATGGCGCAATAACATGCACATCAGGTTTTAAAGCGTAATATCCTAATTCAAAACGTACCTGATCATTTCCTTTTCCTGTCGCACCATGTGAGACTGCATCGGCACCGGTTTCATTAGCAATTTCTATTTGGCGCTTGGAAATTAATGGTCGCGCTATAGATGTTCCTAATAAATACTCACCTTCGTAAATAGTATTTGCTCGAAACATCGGAAAAACAAAATCTTTTGCAAATTCTTCGCGCAAATCGTCAATGTATATTTCCGTAATACCTGCCGCTTTAGCTTTTTCACGCGCAGGTTCAACTTCTTCACCCTGACCTATGTCAGCTGTGAAAGTAACAACTTCACAGTTATATTCGTCCTGTAACCATTTTAAAATGATTGAAGTATCCAGGCCGCCTGAATAAGCTAAAACTACTTTGTTTATATTTTTCATAATCGGTTACTTCTTTTTCTTAGGAATATAAATATCAGTACAAGTGCCCTCAGCCACTTCAGCGGCAAAGTTTAATGTTTCTGATAAGGTTGGATGTGGATGAATTGTCAACCCAATATCATGAATATCAGCACCCATTTCCAGCGCTAATACTGCTTCTGCGATTAACTCACCAGCATTAGTACCAACAATTCCGGCACCAATAATTCGATGATCTTCATCAAACAATGCTTTTGTTAAACCTTCATCACGACCAATAGAGAGTGATCGGCCACTAGCCGCCCAGGGAAATGCACCTTTAGTATATTTAATCCCTTCCGCCTTACATTCTTCTTCAGTTTTTCCCATCCATGCTACTTCCGGATCAGTATAAGCCACAGAGGGAATTGTTCGAGCATCGAAATACGACTTCATATCACAAATAACTTCTGCCGCGACTTTAGCCTCATGTGTGGCTTTATGGGCCAGCATAGGTTGCCCAACAATATCACCAATTGCGTAGATGTGGTCCACATTGGTTTTCATTTGATTATTCACATTAATAAAGCCACGCTCATCAACGGCAACCCCGGCTTTATCTGCATCAATCAATAATCCATTTGGGCTGCGACCAATAGAAACCAGTACACGATCAAATGTATCAGATGTTGGTGCTTTTTTACCTTCAAATGAACACACCAAACCTTTATCTGTTGGCTCAATAGCGGTAACTTTAGTATCTAAATAGATATTTTCATATTTCTTTTTAATGCGACGCTCTAATGGACGAACGATATCTCTATCAACACCGGGAATTAAACCTGGAGATAATTCAACAACAGTGACTTTTGCACCTAAGGCATCATAAACCGTCGCCATTTCTAAACCGATAATACCGCCACCTACGACTAATAAACGCTTGGGAATTTCTTCTATTTCCAAAGCATCTGTTGAGTCCATGACTCTTGGATCATCCCAAGGTATAAAGGGCAACTTAGTAACACGAGAACCTGCAGCGATGATGCAATTTTCGAAACCTACATTGATTTTTGATCCATCATTCTTTTCAACTTCAAGACTCTTCGGTGAAGTGAACTGCCCATAACCATGAATAATTTTCACTTTACGCTGTTTGGCCAGTTGTTTTAATCCGCCCGTAAGCTTTCCGACAACCTTATTTTTGTGACCACGAAGTTTATCTAAGTCTACTTTTGGTTTATTGAATTTAACACCAATATCAGTAAACTCTTCCGCTTCATTAATGACTTGAGCTGTGTGCAACAATGCCTTTGATGGAATGCAGCCCACATTCAGACAAACGCCACCAATATTTTCATAACGCTCAATCAATATGACTTTTTTGCCAAGATCTGCTGCTCGAAATGCTGCTGTATAACCACCAGGCCCAGAGCCCAGTACAACTACTTCGGCAAATTCATCAATAACACCATTAAAATTCGCTGGTGCAACAGCAGGTTTCTCGTTTCCGACGGCTGTGGATTCTTCTACTGTTGTTTCTGCCGGTTTTTCAGATGCACTAGCTGAACTGGTTTCCAACATTAAAATGGCGCTACCTTCGGCCACGCTATCTCCAATGGAAACCAATATTTCTTTGACTACCCCGGCTTGCGGCGCAGGAATTTCCATGGAAGCTTTGTCAGATTCCACTGATATTAAAGAATCTTCTACATTGATAACATCACCTGATGCAACCAATATTTCAATTACTTCAACTGCATCGAAGTCACCAATGTCAGGGACTTTTATTTCTATGATATTACTCATGCTATCCCCTCTATAATAATAATCGACGTGTATCAGAAAGCACACGGCTCAGAAATGATGTAAATCGCGCGCCATCAGCACCATCAATGACTCGATGATCATAGGACAAAGATAATGGTAAAATTAACCTTGGCTCAAATTCACTACCATTCCATACTGGTTGCATTTTTGAGCGCGATACGCCAAGTATGGCAACATCGGGAGAATTCACTATTGGTGTAAATTTAGTTCCACCAATTCCACCTAAACTCGAGATTGTTATACAACCTCCCTGCATATCTGATGGTTTAAGTTTTTTATCTCTTGCTTTTATACTAATTTCACCTAACTCAGCTGCCAAATCAACCAAAGACTTACGATCAACATCTTTAACAACCGGCACAACAAGACCATCAGGCGTATCAACGGCAATACCAACATTAAAGTAATGCTTAAATATCAAGTTTTCACCGCTTGCATCTAGAGAACTGTTAAAACGTGGGAATTCCTTCATAGCAGAAACTACCGCTTTCATTAAAAACACTAGCATCGTAATTTTAACGCCACGGTCTTTATATTCGGCCACCATTGATTTACGAAATGACTCAAGATCGGTGATATCCGCTTCATCAAATTGCGTTACATGAGGAACAGTAACCCAATTACGATGTAAAAACTGACCGGTAAGCTTATTAATTTTCGTTAAGGGTTTTGATTCAACATCTCCCCATTGAGCAAAATCAATTTCTGGCATAGGTGCGACACCAAGCCCAGCTCCAGCAGTACCCTGAGACAAAGCCCGTTTAACAAAACCTTGCACATCATCGCGGATAATCCGCTTCTTACGACCAGTACCTTCCACCTGACCAAGGTCAACACCTAATTCCCGTGCAAATTTTCGTACCGATGGAGAAGCATAAGCTTTGGAAAAACTGGTTTCATTGAAATTTGTTGTTGGAGATTTTTTTGCTGGAGCTGGAGTAGGTGCAGGTTCAGGAGCAGCTACAGGTTTGGACTCTACTTTTGGTGTGGATTTTTCTTCAACTTTTTCTACCGGTTTTTCCTCTTTCGGTGCAGCTCCACCCGAGGGGTCAAGCAACAAAATCAGACTACCTTCTGATACCTGATCACCTATATTCAATTTTATTTCTTTGACAATGCCAGCTTCCGGCGCGGGAATTTCCATTGCGGCTTTATCAGATTCAACAGATATTAATGAATCCTCTACATTAACTTGATCACCAGCAGCAACCAGTATTTCTATTACTTCAACTGCATCAAAATCACCAATATCTGGTACGTGAATTTCTTTAGACATAATTCTCTCCCCCGCCTTATGCA
>Ga0316207_10005109_pt1 | contig 11026 bp, 10 predicted proteins | sample 6weekpyrite_MG_FD_204943 | JGI IMG/M metagenome (GOLD analysis project Ga0316207, IMG submission 204943) | Microbial mat bacterial communities from mineral coupon in-situ incubated in ocean water Damariscotta River, Maine, United States -... | ecosystem: Environmental > Aquatic > Marine >...
TGCATCGCCCCCCGAGCGTATGAACTCTACCGGGCCGGCATCCGTTGCGGCACCGGTTTCCGACACCTGCGGCGCTGTAGCTCGGGGATTCTGTGTGGACAAATGATCCTCAGGTTGCGAAATTTCGGCATGGTATTGTTATCCTACATAGTTCTGGCACGGAACACCAGAAGCAGCAGCGGCCCGTCATGAGCCTTGCAGACGCACAAAACCCCGCGCCACCGCTGATGCCGAAACCCCGCCAGCCACGGCGATTTGGCGGCGTGCGTACGATCGTGGCGCTGATGCTTCGTGAAATGACGACAACCAATTCGCGCTCGGCGGGTGGATATCTGTGGGCAATCCTCGAGCCGGTCGGAGGAATTCTGCTGCTGACGGCGATCTTTTCGGCGGCGTTCCGCACTCCGCCGCTGGGGGTGAATTTTCCGATCTTCTATGCCACCGGAATCGTACCGTTCGTGCTTTACGGTTCGATATCAAGCAAGATGGCCAATTCGCTTCAATTCTCCAGATCGCTTCTGGCTTACCCGACTGTAACCTTCGTCGATGCGCTGGTGGCGCGGTTGCTGGTCAACCTCATGACGCAGATCATGGTCGCCTATCTGATCTTTAGCTTTATCCTGCTGATCTATGACACCCGCACCATCCTGGATCTGCCGCTGATCATCGAGGCTTTTGCGATGGCTACGATATTGGCGGCCGGTATCGGAGTGATGAATTGCTACTTGTTCAGCGCGTTTCCGCTCTGGCAGCAGCTCTGGGCAATCGCCAACCGACCGCTCTTTATCCTGTCGACTCTCTTTTTCACCTTCGAGTCCGTCCCCCAGCCCTATCGTGATTATCTTTGGTATAATCCGCTGATACATGTGGTCGGCCTGTCACGGTCGGGGTTTTACCCAACCTATGATGCGGACTATGTCTCGCGGATTTACGTATACGGGCTTGGGTTTGGCCTGATGCTGTTCGGGCTTTTGTTCCTCAAACGGTTTCACCGCGATCTGATCGACCGCTAGAAGACCGGTGAGACCAGCTTTACAATGAAGAGTCCGCGCGCAACTATGGCGCACGAAAGATCGTTTGGGCAGGCGAAACGGGCGGCCCTGGATTGATCGCTAAAAGGCGGCGCCTGCGGGGCGCCGTTTTCAATCAGGGGCGCGAATGCGAAAACTGGCGATCATTCATCTGGGGTTTCCGAAAACCGGCTCCAGTTCGGTGCAGAAAACCTATTCGCTGAACCGGCGCGTTCTGGCCAAAGCCGGCTGGAAATATGCCCGTTTCACCCAGTATGGCCGCGATGCGCTTAATCACTCGCTGCCGCTGATGAACCTGTTTGCGCAGCATTCCAAAGAGCTCAGGGCGAATTTGCGCGCCGGCGAAAACCGCCGGGATCAGACGGCGAGATTTAGCGCCGAATTGGAAAGAAACCTGGCTTCTGACCTGCCGCTGATCTTTTCCGGCGAAAATATCAGCGGCATGGGCGTGCCCGCGCTGCGGGCCATGAAAACCACGTTCGAGGCGGCCGGGCGGGAGCTGCGGATCATCGGGTTCCTGCGGGCGCCCACGGAATATGCCGAAAGCCTGGTCCAGCAGCTTGTCAAGGACGGCGCGACCGATCTCGGCCTTGGGCGTCCTTTGGAGAGATACCTGAGCCACCGCATCCGCAGGATCCGCCGGATCTTCCCGGACGCCGAGTTTTATCCGTTTGACCAGGTCAAGATCCATACCGGTGGCCCGCCGGGATTTCTTGCCGATCTGCTTGAGCCGGGGCTTTCGGAAAAACTGGTCGAGCACCGGGCCAACGAACGCGTCAGCGGCAATGCCGTCGCCTTGCTTTTGCACCTGAACCGGGCGCTGCCGGTTTTTCCAGACGACGGCGCGCCGCAGGTCAATCCGCTGCGCCTGCATGGTGATGCCCGTCCGCTGTTTCGTCTGTCGGGCGGGCGGTTTCAGTTGCGTTCGCCGGAACTGCAGGGGATCGCCGAGCAGATCGCGGCAGAGAATGCCTGGCTGAGACGCCATCTCGGAGAGGCGTTCTGCGATGCCGGAGAACGCCCGCCGGACCGCCCCCTTGTCTGGCGGGCAGAGCAGGCCGGTGAATTGCGCCGGATCCTGCGCCGGATGCCAAAGCACTTGCGCATAGCCATTGCCGGGTATTTCAGGGACCGTCCGGACCTACCGCCCGAATTGCAGGCGCTGGCCGACCGCTATCGTGCCGGCGGCAACTACTTTCTACGGTATCTGCGCGGCGGTCCCGGGATCGGCCAGCTGGAGCATGCCTACCGCAGGCTGCGCGGGCAGTGGTAGGACGCCTTTACCGCCAGAACGTCCCGTAGCTGCCGCCATCCGACCGGATCAGATCAGCCGCCCGGCAGCGTCCAGCCGGGCGATCAGCGCCTCGTCCTCGGTCAGGAAGGTCTGAAGCCGGCGGATGCTGTCGTCGCGTTCCAGACGGGCCAGCAGCTTTGGCCAGCGGCGCTCTTCCGGGCGGTGATCGCCGGTATTGACATGATGGCCCGCCACCCGGATCCGGTGCCCGTAGAGCCGTTCGATATCGTCCTCCAGCGCAACCAGGTTTTCAACCCGGTAGAGCCGCGCGATGGCGTCTGTTCCGGCGAAGGCCCGGTCGATGAACTGGGTGCCCGAAAGCCCGCGCAGGTGCCTGTGCCCGCGGACCATGCGCGTTGCAAAATACGAACAGTAGAAATTGAAATACATACTCCGTATGAATCCCTGCCATTTCTCATCGCCGCCGAAAAAATAATCGTCGGCCGACTGCTCGCGGATCCGTTGCAGCCCGATGCGTTGCTCCACCTCGGCCTCGCTGGCGGCTTTCGCCTTGTTGCGCATATAAAAATAGAACGATCCGATGCGTTCTCCGGGATCACGCAGCACCGAGAACACGAAAGGGTCGCCTTCAACCTGTTCCAGATCCGTCCAGTCGAGATGGCCGGAATGCAAAAGATAGCCAGGCGGCAGGGTATTGCCGTCTTTGGCCTGCTCGTTGACCCGGATCGGCGAGATGTTTCTTGCGCCGACCATCGCGCCGAGCGCGTGGTGGATGGTTTGCCCCGCGGTTTTGGGGATATGCAGAAAAACGATCGGCCGCACGCTTACCACCCGTTGAGATCGATGACGCTGGGCTCGAATTCCGGCGCATCCTGCATCTCGAGGACACCGGCACAGAAGGCCTGCGGATCGCAGACGTCCAGATGCGTCAGTTGCCAGGGGGCGAACCGCCACCAGCGGCTGTGCTGCATCTGCTCGATCAGGTCCGGCGGCAGGCGGTATCGTTTGATCACGGCAGGATTGCCCGCAACCACCGCATAGGGCGGCACATCCCTGGACACGACCGAATGCGCCGCGACCATGGCGCCGTCGCCGATGGTGACGCCGGCACAGATAAAGGCGCCATGCCCGATCCAGACATCGTTGCCGATTGTGGTGACCCTGACCCGGGTCGGCGGCTCGCTGTTCCTGAACCGGTAGCTGTGATAATCCTGCGCGCCCTGAAACCCGCCATCCAGGTCGAAAAGCTGGTCATGCACGTAAAAGGCCGGGCTGGTCGTGGCCCAGGTCAGCGGATGGTTCTGGCGCCCGATCTGCACCTCTTCGCCGAACGAGCAATAGCGCCCGATCCGCGCCGCAAAGCAATAGCCCGAGACCTGGTAGGAAAACGCCCCCAGAACCAGCGAATGTTCGAACCCGGTCCATTTCAGGCTGGCCGGTGCCTCGATCCTGCTGTTGCGCGGCATCGAGACCGATGCGGACGCGCCGCGCCGCAGGACTTCGATGCCCTGAGTTCGCAGGGTCTTGATCGGGACATCTATCTTGCTCATGCGGGCTCGCGCTTTGTTCCGGTGATATGGGCCAAGGCCACCTGTGCCGGATTTTCCTCGGCTGTCAATGGGATGACATGGCCGTTCGCCGCCGCGCGCGCCGCTTCGGCCTGGGCGCCGAGATCAAAGCACCAGACCGGCATCCCCGTCGCCAGTGCCTCGTGGCTGGTAAAGGAAAATGTCTCGGGCCAGATCGACGGGATCAGCCAGTCGGTGATGCCGTAACGCGCGACCAGGCTCGGGATGTTCTCGATTTCGTAATGTCCATGCAGATGCGCCGAGGCCGGCAGCGTAAAATCGGGGTCGATATCCCCGATCAGAACCAGCCGGTCCCCGTCCTGCCGTTCCAGCGCCTTGGCCATATCGACCACCACTGCGGCGCCTTTCTGGTATCCGATGTTGCCCAGCACCCCGATCACCCGCCGCTCTGCAGGCTCGGGCGTAACCCGGGGAACCTCTGCCAGCATCCGATGCGGGCGCAGTTCCAGTGCTGTTTCAGCCTCCGGATAGGCGGCAAGCACATGATCGCCGCTGTCCCGGGAAAACACCACCAGCTTGTCAGCCGCGGAAACAAGCGGCCGCCAGGCATCGCGCCAGCCGGCCAGGCTTGTATAGCCGCCGCCAGGTCGCCGCAGCCGATGCGCGGGATCCGGATTTTCGGCCTCGGGCACACCGGCAAAATGCCCGGCCCCGTTCAGCAGCGTATAGGACGGGCTGAGCGGATAGAAATCGTGAAACAGAATTTCGATGCTGTCCCGGTCGCCACGCCTGAGCGACAAAAGCCGCGCCGGCAGGTCCGCCGGATCGGGCGCGCCCACACCGCAGGAATAGACGATCCGGCGCGCCGGGATCGGAGCCAGCAGTGCCTCGATCTGGCTGAAATCGTCGGTCGCGGCGATGCGCGTTTCGCCGTCCTGGTGCAGTTCGATCTGCCAGCGCCAGGCGCCGCCCACCCGCAGCACGACCGAGGCCTGGCCGGCCGTGGCCGTTTCGTCGATACGTCGCTGCAGGTATTTCTCGGCGCCGCCGCCAAGGCTGTGGGCCAGATAGACCGGCACCGGATCCCTTTGGCTTTCAGCGGCGAGTGCCAGTGCCAGCGCCAGCCGCTGGGCTGTCAGCGGATCGTCCCGGATAAAGGCCTGCACCTCGGCGTCATAGCCGGGATAGCGCCCTGAGATCACAGCGTTGTTCCTGGCGACCATCGCCAGCTTTTCGGTGCTGCCGAAGGAGGCGCCGCCACGATGTTCGACAAACAGCGCCGCCGTGCCCAGATGCCGGCCGCCCCGGGCGCGCACTTTCTGGCACCAGTCCACCTCTTCACCGTAGCCGCGCCCAAAGGCCGGATCGAATTGCGGGACCAGGCGCAGGTAGTCGATATTGATTGCCATGCAGAACCCGACACCGGTGGGAAGCTCGGCGAGGCTGGTTTCCGGGTCAAGCCGCGCGGCAACGGAATCGATCGGATCGACGAGGCCCGGCTTGATGTCGCTGCGGCGGCCAATCGCCGGCACCGAAAGAATTTCGGCGTCGTTCGACATCGGGGTGACGCTGGCCACCTTTGTCTGCGTCAGGATCGGGCCAAGCAGGCGCGAAGCCCAGGCGGCGGGGACAAACGCGTCGGAATTGATCAGCACCACATGCTGGCCGCGCGCGCGCGCGATGTCGAACCCCCGGTTGACGCTCTGGATGAAACCCAAGTTCTCAGGGTTTTCGATCAGGGTGATCCGATCCGGTTCCCCGGCCTCATGTACTGCGGCCCAATCCCGCAAAAAAGGCCGCACCCTGTCATCGGTAGAGCAATCCTCGATCAAAACCAGATGCCAGGGCATATCGGTGTGCCGCACGATCCGGTCCAGCACTTCGGGCAGCAGTTCGAAAGCGTTGTATATCGGCAAGATCAAGGTGATTGCGGTGCCGGTGTCGGGAGATGGCGCCCCAGGATCGCGATACATCCGCGGCGGCAGCAGCGACATGCCCGACGGGTTATCGGTCAGGCCCAGCAGCATCTTGATCCGTGCCCGCGCTGCAGGGTCGCGCATCAGGCGCCAGCGCAGAATCGATGGAATGGCGCGCAGCAGCGCCGCAGCAAACGGCAGCAGCAGCCAAAACCGCCGGGCATCGAGCCGACTGGCCGATGACAGGGGCAGCGGGTAGATATAGCGGGTCTGACCCGCCCGCACGCAAAGCGCCGCTGCTTCGGCGCCCGGCTCGTGAGGCAGCTCCAGACGAAAGCCCACATTCGCCTCGCCGTCGCCGGACCCCAGCTTGATCACGTCGGGTCGGGCCAGGCCGGGGCTGGCCTCGATGCTTTTGGCCCCCACGATGAGCGCAACCCGGTCGGCGATCACCCAGCCTTCGACGTAAAGGCGGCGGTGACGGGCCTCCACGGCTTCGAGATATCCGGTCCGCCCGCCAATCTCGTCCCGCAATTCAAAGCCGGGGGTCCGAACCTGCAGATGCGTGGCGGCATAGCGCCAAAAAAGCTGACGAAGTCGATTGAACACAGAGGCTGATTTCCTTGACCCGGCCCCGCCCCGTGCTGACCGGACAGGGGAAACCTGCCCAGCGTGTACCGTGGCGCGCTGAGGTTGTCCATGGACACCGATTGCACTGAAATCGGTAGCCGCGCCCTATGTTTTCAACAGCGCCGCCAGATATTGGCCATAATTGTTCTTGTGGAATTTGGCGGCCCGGGCCGCCAGTGCGTCCTTGCCGATCCAGCCGGCTTGAAAGGCAATCTCGTCCGGGCTGCCGGTCTGCATCCCCTGGCGCTGTTCCAGGGTGCGCACGAAATTGCCCGCGTCCAGCAGGCTGGCGTGGGTGCCGGTGTCCAGCCAGGCATAGCCGCGCCCCATGCGCTGAACATTCAGTTGCCCGTCCGCCAGATAATTCTCCAGCAGCGCGGTGATCTCCAGTTCGCCGCGCTCTGACGGTTTGACCCGTGCCGCGCGCTCGGGCGCGGTGCCGTCGAGAAAATAAAGCCCGGTGACGGCATAATTGGACGGCGGATCCGAGGGTTTTTCGATGATTGCGCGCACCTGATGCGCCGCATCGAACGCCACCACACCATAGCGTTCGGGATCGGCCACATGATAGCCGAACACAGTGCCGCCCTGCTTCTGCGCATCGGCACCGGCCAGAATCTGGGGCAAACCGTGGCCGAAGAAGATGTTATCGCCCAGTACCATTGCCGAGGCGGCCCCATCCAGGAAATCCGCCGCCAGCAGATAGGCCTGCGCCAGCCCGTCGGGCGAAGGCTGCACGATATAGGTGAACGTCAGCCCCCATTGCGCTCCGTCCCCCAGCAGGCGGACAAACTGGTCCTGATCCTGCGGCGTGGTGATGATCGCGATCTCGCGGATGCCCGCCAGCATCAGCACGCTCAGCGGATAATAGATCATCGGCTTGTCATAGATCGGCAGCAGTTGTTTGGAGATGCCGATGGTGATCGGATACAGCCGCGTGCCGGATCCGCCCGCCAGAATGATGCCTTTGCGCTGTGTCACTCGTTTTTCTCCGACAGGTCATCCAGAACATCGCGCAGGCTGATCCGCCAATCCGGGCGCGCAATGCCGAAAACAGTCTCTAATGCGCTGCAATCCAGCCTGGAATTGGTTGGCCGCGCGGCGGGCGTCGGATAGTCCGACGCCGGAATGTCCACCACTTCGACGGCCATGCCGGACTGATCAAAGATCGCGCGCGCGAAACCGGCCCAGCTGACATCCGGAGCACCGGCGAAATGATAGGTGCCGCTTACGCCCTGCCCATTGTGAAACGCATCGGCCATGGCCAGCAGCGCCTTGGCGATGTCGGCCGCCGCCGTGGGTCCGCCGATCTGGTCGGCAACGACCGTCAGCCGATCGCGGGTCCCGCCAAGCCGCAGCATGGTGCGCAGGAAATTGCCGCCATGGGCGGAAAACACCCAGGAGGTGCGCAAAACCGCATGAACGCCCCCGGCGCCGCGCACGCCATCCTCGCCGGCCAGCTTGCTGCGGCCATAGGCGCCCAGGGGCGCGACCGGATCGTCGGGTTTCCAGGGGGCATCGCCGCTGCCGTCAAAGACGTAGTCGGTCGAGACATGCAGGAACGGCACGCCGGTGGCGGCGGCGGCCTGCGCCATCAGCATCGGCGCCTCGCCGTTGATGGTGGCGGCAAGGGATTCTTCGTTTTCTGCCTTGTCGACGGCGGTATAGGCGGCGGCATTGATCACCACGTCGGCAGCATGGCCGTGGAGCGCGGCGGCACAGGCGTCAGGGTCGCCAAGATCGGCGTCTTCGCGCCCCAGGCAGGTCATCTGCCAGCCCGCGGGGCAATGACGCGCCAGTTCGCGGGCGACCTGCCCGGTCTTGCCGAAGATCAGAAGCTTCATGCGGTTTTACCCAGCCGTTGCCCGACGCCATCGCGATCCTGCAAGGCGCGCCACCAGTCCTCGTTGTCCAGATACCATTGCACGGTCTTCTCCAGCCCCTCCGCCAGCGTCACCGATGGCCGCCAGCCGAGTTCGGTGGCGATGCGCGTGGGGTCGATCGCATAACGCGCATCGTGGCCGGGGCGGTCGGAGACAAAGCTTATTTGCCTGGAATAGGGTCGATTTCCGGGGCGTTTTTCATCCAGAACAGCACAGATCTGATGCACCAGGTCGATATTGCTGACCTCGTTCTCGCCGCCGATATTATAGCTGCGCCCCGGCGCACCGTTCTGCAGCACCGTCAGCAAGGCATCGGCGTGATCCTCGACATACAACCAGTCGCGCACGTTTTCACCCGCCCCGTAAACCGGGATCGGGGCGCCCGCCAGCGCGTTCAGGATCACCACGGGGATCAGCTTTTCGGGGAAGTGATAGGGGCCGTAATTGTTGGAACAATTGCTCATCACCACCGGCAGGCCATAGGTTTCATGCCAGGCCCGCACCAGATGATCGCTGGCGGCCTTTGAGGCGGAATAGGGGCTGTTGGGCGCATAGGGCGTGTCTTCGATGAACTGTCCGGTGGCGCCCAGGCTACCGAACACCTCATCCGTCGAGATATGGTGAAAGCGAAAGCTGCCAGGCCGCCCCTGCCCCGCCCAATAGCTGCGCGCGGCCTCCAGCATGTTATAGGTGCCGGTGATATTGGTCTCGATAAAGGTGCCAGGCGCGTCGATGGACCGGTCGACATGGGATTCTGCGGCCAGATGCATCACGCAATCGGGTCTGTGTTGGCTGAAAATACGGTCCAGTGCGGCGCGGTCGCGGATATCGGCCTGCTCGAACGCATAGGCCGGATGATCGGCAACGCTGGCGACATTGTCCAGACAGGCGGCATAGGTCAGCGCATCCAGATTGACCACGCCATGCCCGCCCGCAATCGCCTGGCGCACCACGGCCGAGCCGATGAACCCGGCGCCGCCGGTCACCAGTATCTTCATGCCCGCCCCTCCTTCTGTGCCGGCCCGGCCGGCAGAATACGCGCTGGAACGCCGACGGCGACGGCGCCAGCCGGAACGTCGCGCAGAACCACGGCATTCGCGCCGATCACCGCATGATCGCCGATTGTCACCGGCCCCAGCACCCGGGCGCCGGGTCCGATATCGATATGCCCGCCAAGCGTCGGAACCCCGGATGTTTGCCGGTTGGTGCCCAGGGTGACCTGCTGGAAGATCATGCAGTTCGGGCCGATCGTTACATCGGGATGAATGACGATGCCGTTCGGATGCGGCAGCATCAGGCCGCCTCTGATATCGGTGCGCGGGTCAATTTCGGCGCCAGTGATCACCGACCAGAACCGATGCCGCAACGCCGCCCATTTGCGCCGCAACGGGCCACCCAGCTGATAGGCGCGGATGCAGCGCAAAAGCCGCCGGGAGGGATCCCACAAGCGCCCGGGCACCTCGCGGCTCCAGTCGGGTTCGGTGGCCGAAATGTTCAAGGTTCTGACTCAAAGACGAAAGGTGAGACAAAGCTGGAGAATGCCGGTGCGACGGCATCCTTTTCACTCAAAACAGGCTCTGTTCCACCCAGATCCCAGTCGATGCCAGCGCTGTCCCAGCGCACCGCGCCGTCGCAGTCGGGCGCGTAATAATCCGTGCATTTATAGATGATCTCGGTGTCGGGCTCACGGGTGGCAAAGCCGTGCAGAAAGCCGGCGGGCACCAGCAGCTGGCGGCCATTCGCAAAACTCAGCTCGACCCCGACCCATTGCCCATAGCTGGGGCTGCCCGCCCGGATATCGACCGCCACATCGAACAGCGCGCCGCGCCCGCAACGCACCAGCTTGTCCTGGGCATGGGGTGGTGCCTGAAAATGCAGCCCGCGGATGGTGCCCACGGCGGCGGAGACCGAATGGTTGTCCTGCACGAAATCATAATGCAGCCCGTGCTCGGCCATCGCCTGCTTGTTCCAGCTTTCGGAAAAGAAGCCGCGCGCGTCGCCAAAGCGGCGCGGTGTCAGGATTTTCACACCCGAAAGTCTGGTCTCTTCGATCTGCAAGATTCAACTGCTCCTGTGCCTGCCCACCCGCGCTTTACCCCCGCGCATAGACATCTTCGTAGCGGATTATATCGTCCTCGCCCAGATAACTGCCGGTCTGCACCTCGATCAGCACCATATCCACCTTGCCGGGATTTTCCATCCGGTGGGTGGCCCCCAGCGGCACATAGACCGACTGGTTTTCGCCGATCAGCCTGACGTCATCGCCGATTGTGACCCGTGCGGTGCCCGCCACCACGATCCAGTGCTCGGCACGATGCACATGCGATTGCAGCGACAGCGCCGCGCCGGGATGCACCACGATGCGCTTGACCTGGAACCGGTCCGCCAGCACCAGGGTTTCGAACCAGCCCCAGGGCCGGTGATCCTTGGGAAATGCCTCGGCCTGCTTGGCGCCCTTGGATTTCAGCGCGGCGACTGCCAGCTTGACCTCTTGGCTGCGGCGCGTATCGGCCACCAGCACCGCGTCGGGCATCGCCACCGCCGTGACATTCTCCAGCCCGATTCCGACCAGTTCCAGCCCCTCGGATTCGGACCGCAGCAGCGTATCGCGGCAGTCGATTGCCTGTGCGTTGCCAGACGTCACAACGCCGTTCGCATCCTGCTGCGCCTCGCGCCAGACAGCCTGCCAGTCACCCAGATCGGACCAGCCGGCGGAAAACGGGACGACTGAAAGATTGTCCGCTTGTTCCATCACGGCGTAATCGATCGAAATATTCTCGGC
>Ga0316207_10005110_pt1 | contig 11026 bp, 11 predicted proteins | sample 6weekpyrite_MG_FD_204943 | JGI IMG/M metagenome (GOLD analysis project Ga0316207, IMG submission 204943) | Microbial mat bacterial communities from mineral coupon in-situ incubated in ocean water Damariscotta River, Maine, United States -... | ecosystem: Environmental > Aquatic > Marine >...
CTTGAAGGCAATGTCGATAATCACTTCTTCCGCCGTTTCGGATCGGCCATGCTGCTGTCGGTCGTCGGTGGGCTAGGTGCGATTGCCAGCGGCGGCACCTCGGTTGTGCTTGGCGGGGCAGGGCAAAGCGCTGCCAGCATCGCGGCGCAACAAGATGGCCAGATCGGCCCCACCATTCGTGTCGGCATGGGCGAACCGATCCGCGTCTTTACCGCTCGCGATCTCGATTTCAGCAATGTGAGCCAATAGGCTGCAAGGCCTGTTTTGACGATGAGCGCAGATATCCATCCTCTTCCATCGGGTTCGGGCAATTTGCCGCCAGAGGAAGATGTGGCCCCGATTGACGGGGAGCGCAGCGTCTATCTTGATGCCTATCTGGCGCCGTTCAAACGCTGGCTTGATCGGGACACGGTGACCGAAATCATGGTCAATGCGCCGGGCGAGATCTGGATCGAGGATGCCACTGATCCGGGCATGAAGCGCATTGAGGCGCCCGAAATTGATGATCGGCTGGTGCAGCGGCTGGCTGAACAGGTTGCGCGGGTCAGCCATCAGGGGATCAACCGCGAACACCCGCTTTTGGGTGCAACATTGCCCGACGGTGCGCGCATCCAGTTTTGCGGACCTCCGGCAAGCCGCAGACATTGGGTGATGGCGATCCGGCGTCACCGGCGGCTCGACCTTCCGCTTGATGCCTATGATACCGGGCCGCTGAAAGGCGAAGCGCCTGTGGCGATGCCTGATGCGCAAAGCGAACCGATAGCTTACTTGCGCGAGGCAATCCGCCATCGCCGCACGATCCTGATCTCAGGCGGCACCAGCACCGGCAAGACAACTTTCCTCAACGCGATGTTGGGTGAGATCGCCAGTGATGAGCGCGTTGTGCTGGTCGAAGACACGCCCGAGCTTAGATTTCCCGGCGAAAATGCGGTCGGCCTTGTCGCGGTAAAGGGCGAGCTGGGCGAAGCCAAAGTGACTGCGAACGAACTGCTTCAAGCGGCGCTGCGGCTGCGTCCTGACCGGATTGTTCTGGGCGAACTTCGCGGGGCGGAAAGTGTTTCGTTCCTGCGCGCGATTAACACCGGCCATCCGGGCAGTTTTTCGACCATTCACGCCAATTCGCTGCGCGGTGCGCTGGAACAGCTTTCGCTGATGGTGATGCAAACAGGGATCGGGCTGAGCCGCAGCGATACGATCGCCTATGCCGCCAATGTGATCGACGTGATCGTGCAGCTTGGCCGCGATGAAAACGGCAAGCGCGGGATTACAGCCATTGCGGAAAGCAAATCACTGTTGTGACGGCGCAAGACGTGACAAGCGCGCACAACGATCAGGCCTATTTCAACCGCGAACTATCATGGCTCGCCTTTAACGAACGCGTGCTGGCCGAGGCGTGCAATACGCAATATCCGCTGCTTGAAAGGCTGCGGTTCCTGTCGATATCGGGCAGCAATCTGGACGAATTTATGATGATCCGTGTCGCCGGGCTGGTGGGTCAGGCGCAGCGCGGGATCGACAAGCCCTCGATTGATGGAAGAACCCCCACACAGCAGCTTTCAGCGATCCGCCAGCGGACCGAAGCTCTATCTTCGACCCAGCAACGCATCTGGCGCGATTTGCGCGCCTTGTTGGCGACCGCGTCCATTCACATCGCGGATGAGGGACGGATCAAACCTGCCGCCGATCAATGGCTAGAGGGCTTTTTCCTCGAAGAAATCCTGCCCGTTATCACTCCCCAAGCGCTCGATCCTGCGCATCCGTTTCCCTTCGTCCATAATGAAGGGATGGGGTTATTGTTCACGCTCACCCGCGATGCCGATCAGGAACAGATCATTGAAATGATCCTGATCCCCAGCGCATTGCCGCGCTTTGTCAGGGTTCCGGCCGATGTCGCCGGCGAAAACGAAGCGATCTACATTTCCATCGCGAGCCTGATCCAGCGATATGCCAAACGGCTCTTTCCCGGCTTTTCAATCGAGGGCGATGGGCTATTCCGCGTGCTGCGCGACAGCGATATCGAGATCGAGGAAGAGGCAGAAGACCTTGTGCGCACCTTCCGCAGCGCGATCCAGCAACGTCGGCGCGGGCAGGTTATCCAGCTTGAGCTCGAGGATGATTTCGACGCCAAGGCAGAGTGCATCCTGCTCGAACAGCTTGGCGTGACAGAGGCCGCGGTGATCAAAACCGATGGCGTGATCGGGATCGACGGGCTGGAGGAAATCGTGCGCGAGGATCGGCCTGACCTTAAATTCAAAGTCTACACGCCGCGCTATCCTGAACGTATCCGCGAACATGACGGCGATGCCTTTTCTGCGATCCGAGAAAAAGACATCGTGATCCACCACCCTTACGAAAGTTTCGAAGTGGTGGTCGATTTCATTCGTCAGGCTGCCGCTGACCCGGATGTGATTGCGATCAAGCAGACATTGTACCGCGCAGGTTCGCAATCAGCGGTCATCAACGCGCTGATCGAGGCGGCTGAAAACGGCAAATCGGTCACCGCACTGGTCGAGCTTAAGGCGCGTTTTGATGAGGAGCAAAACCTCAAATGGGCGAGCAAGCTAGAACGTGCAGGGGTGCAGGTCATCTATGGCTTCACCGATTGGAAAACCCACGCAAAGGTCGCGATGGTCGTGCGCCGCGAAGGCGAGGGATTTCGCACATACTGCCATTTCGGCACGGGCAACTATCACCCCGTAACCGCCAAAGTTTACACCGATCTGTCCTTCTTCACCGCTGATCCTGCCTTAGGGCGCGATGCGGCCAAGATGATGAATTTCGTCACCGGCTATGTCAAACCGGACGAACTAGAGCAGATCGCGATCGCCCCGCTCAATCTGCGCGAGCAAATCTATTCAGCGATCGACAAAGAGATTGCATGTGCACGCCAGGGAGAACCGTCGGGCATCTGGATAAAGTGCAACCAGATATCCGATGGCCGCATGATTGACAGGCTCTATGCGGCCAGTCAGGCGGGCGTGGAGATTGAACTGGTGGTGCGCGGCATTTGCTGCCTGCGTCCCGGGGTTGCCGGTCTAAGCGAGAATATCAGTGTGCGTTCGATCATTGGGCGGTTTCTTGAACACAGCCGCATCTATGCCTTTGCCAATGGCAACAAGATGCCCAGCCCCAATGCCGCGCTGTTCATTTCCTCGGCCGATCTGATGACCCGCAATCTTGATCGGCGGGTCGAGGCGCTGATCCCGATCCGCAACCGCACAGTCCACGATCAGGTCCTGCAACAGGTGTTGCTCGCCAATATGCTCGATACCCAACAAAGCTGGTTCCTGCACGAGGACGGGACCTATTCGCGCCTCGAAGCGGGCGATAAGCCTTTCAATTGTCACAATTACTTTATGACCAATCCATCGCTATCGGGGCGTGGGGGCGCGTTGGAAGCAGGCGCGGTGCCGCAATTGTCGCTGCGCCGGGGCCGCGCTGCGTGAACGGCCTCAAATGAACACCAGACGCAAACGGGTTGAGCGAGAGGGCACTTTTGCAGGCAGCAATGCCGAACGTGCGATCATCGATATCGGGTCAAACACGGTGCGCCTAGTTGTCTATGGCGGGTCGATGCGGGCGCCTGTTGTCTTGCTCAACGAAAAGGTCACAGCGCGGCTGGGCCGCGAAATTGCAAGCAGTGGTATGCTGGCTGAGGATGCGATCAATCTGGCCATGCGGGGTCTTTCGCGCTTTGCCTTGCTACTCGATGATTTGGAAATTGAAGATGTCGAAACGGTAGCGACCGCCGCCGTGCGCGAGGCAAGCAATGGCGCGCAATTCATCGACCGCATCACTGAGCTGGGCTTAACGCCGCGTGTCCTGTCGGGAGAGGAGGAAGCCTGCATCGGCGCCAACGGCATCGCCGGAGCCTTTCCCGCAGCCCAAGGGTGCGTGGCCGATTTGGGCGGAGGCAGTCTGGAGCTGGTCGCGATTGATCGGGGCGTCACCGGCAAACCTGTGTCGCTTGCACTAGGGGCCTTGCGATTGCCCGAATATCGTAGCGCTGCTGCGGGCGCCAGCTTTGGCGTTACCGCCATGCGCAGCGCACTTGAGCAGGTGATTGCAGATAGCGGCTGGAGCCTTGCATCGCAGCCCAAGCATCAGGCCCATCCGCTTTATCTGGTCGGCGGCACATGGCGCGCGATGGCGGTGTTCGCGATGCAATCGCGTGCGCATCCGTTAAGCGACCCGCACGGGTTTGAACTGGGCGCAGACGAAGCCGCTGACCTTGCCCGGCAGATCAGGCAGGAAAGCGCACAAAGCCTGCAATCGCGCCCGCGCATCTCATCCATGCGGGCACAGATGCTGCCCGATGCCGCCGTGCTGCTCGAAGCGCTGCTTGCCCGTCTTGCGCCTGAAAAAATCGTGTTTTCGTCTTGGGGCCTTCGCGAGGGGCTGCTCTATAATCGGCTCGAACGCCACGAAAAGACACAGGACCCGCTGCTTGCCGGCGTTTCAGCTTTTGCCAAATCGCGCGGCGCCTCAGCCACATTGGCCACGCAAATTGCCGGTTGGACGGTTGATGCAGCGCCATCCAACAGCCAAGGCAATGAACGTTTGAGGCTGACTGCAACCATGCTCTCGCTCGCATCCATGCAGATTGAGCCCAATATCCGCCTGCCACAAGCGATCAATTGGGCGCTGCACAAACGCTGGATTGCGATTGACGGGGAAGAGCGGGGGCAACTTGCCGCCGCCATTTCCGCCAATGGCAACGCGCTCGACCTTCCTGACAAGGTAAAGGCCCTGACTAGCGAGGAAGCGCTCGAAGAGGCGGTTTGCTGGGGGCTTGCGGTGCGGCTAGCGCGGCGATTGGGCGCGCGCTCGCGTCGTTCGTTAGAGGTTAGCCGCCTTCACCTTGGCGATGGCGAATTGGTCTTGCGGCTTGCTGATAGCCATGCTGCGCTTTTCGGGCAGGGGAACGAGAAAGACATCGCTTCATTAGCACGCCGGATGGGATGCAATTGGCGGGTTGAAATCGTCGCCGAAGACCTGCTCCACACGCAAAACTAGGTCACAGTTTCAGGCCTTGCTCGCAAAGGGCGAGAAATCGGTGTCGGTGTCGTAAAGATCGACGCCTTCCGCCTTTTTCAACCGGTTCACCACAAAATATGTGACCGGCGTCAGCGCTGCTTCCCACAAGACCTTAAGCAGCCAGTTGGTAATCATTACCGTCACCACGGCCTCGCTGCTCCAGATTCCCCAAAAGGCGATCGGGTAGAAAATCAGGCTGTCCACGCCCTGTCCCACGACAGTTGAACCGATCGTTCGGGACCACAGCGCCTTGCCCTTGGTCCAGACCTTCATCTTGGCCATGACGTAGGAATTGACGAATTCGCCTGCCCAGAACGCGGTGATCGAGGCGAGCACAATTCGCCAAGTGCTGCCAAACACCGATTCGTAGGTTTGCTGGCAAATCGTCCCCGGCACTTGATCGGACGTGCCGCGCATGTCCAGCGTGGCAGAGCCAGCGCATTCCCACCCGTCAAACGCTGGCAGGCTGACCACGACATAGCTCATGAAAGCGAGGAAAATCATCGCGGCAAACCCGGTCCAGATTACGCGGCGCGCACGGGCAAAGCCGTAAATTTCGGTCAGGATATCGCCGATCACATAGCCAAGCGGAAAGAACAGGATGCCCGCGCCGTAGATGAGAATCCCGTCAGGGGCAGGCCACCAGCCATCGGGCCACCATGCAACTTCGAGAAAGGTCAGTTTGGCAGCGCCGATTAGGTTCGACAGCAGCAAAATCGCGACAAAGGCCGCCATGACGAATTCGTAATAGCGAAAATTTGCAGGTGCATGGCTGGTCGCCGCGATCCCGTCATCGGGATTATCGTCGAAACTGGCGGCTAAATCGTGCTTTTCCATCGCAAGCTGGCCTAGCGCGATTTGAATGCGCAGCAAAGCACGCTATTGGCCCCCCATCGGCAATGCCGACGCGCCCTTAGCTCAGCTGGATAGAGCACGGGACTTCTAATCCTGAGGTCGCAGGTTCGACTCCTGCAGGGCGCGCCAAACAAGGGATTGCCCTATGGGGTGATCCCTTTTTTGGTGGGTCACTAGCCGGTGCGAACGCGTTCGGAGTCGGAGCGAAGCGTAGACGGGGTGGCCGCAAGGACAGCCCACTCCTGCAGGGCGCGCCATTTTCTTCAGGCGCGGGCCGCCGATGAAAGCAGTTCCGATGTGATCGGGTAGCCTGCATCCTCCATAATGGTCAGCAGTGGCTGGCCGTTATTGTCGTCAATTTGCGGGACGATGGTTTTGACCGGAATGGCCTCTGCCTGCGCGCGCGCTTCTTCGAAACTGGCAAACAGGGCAAGCCGTTCAAGGTTGCGGCGGGTGGGAAAGATCACCTTGATCTCGCCCCGTTCTGCCATGTCGAGCGCGCCTTGTGCACTCACCCAGAACAGGCGCGTATTTTCCGAATTGTCGGTTGAGATATCAACCTCGCCTGTGCCCAGATTGGCGAGGTAGAACCGCGTGTCATAAACACGCGGAAGGCGCTCGTTTTTGGGATACCAGCGGGCGAAGGGTGTGATCTGCGAAAGGTCGAGCGACCAGCCGAACGCATCGAGCACCGGGGGCAGTTCGTTCTTTTCTTCGAGCATCATGCGCGCTTTGGCAGCGTTGTCGGCGTTGATCGAACCTGCCAGCCCCAGCGCAAGGCCAGTTTCTTCCAACGTTTCGCGGATTGCTGCAATTTGGTGAGCCGCCTCGTCAGCGGCAATTACGCCGCCCGATTGCGCGGCCAGGTCTTCGCCCAGGCTAAAGTCGGATTGGTCCACGCGGCCACCCGGGAACACCGCCATGCCGCCTGCAAACACCATATTGCGCGATCGCACAGTCATCAGGATTTCCGGCGCACCGCCATCGGGTGCGTTGCGGAAAATGATGATGGTCGCGGCGGGAATTCCTTCGGGAACCTGCTGCCCGGAAGGGTTGGATTCGGTGCTCATAGCCAAAGGTGATGGCGGTCTTGCGCCCGAAAGCCAAGCGCGCGCGCCAAGTCTGTCGGTATATCTTACATTTCCAAGTGAGGTTAAGATTGGTAAACCATCTAAGCAACTGATTCTATTGCATTGGTCATTTTTGGCACGGTGGGTGCATAGTAGGATGCGAAGAAAGTGGTCTTCAACATGAGGTGAGAAACTCCTGGTCTCTGTAACTCACCTCCCCGTGCAAAAAGAGCCGCCTCGCTTGGTACAGCGTGGCGGCTTCTTTTTTGCAGGCGCCCAAGGCGCAAACGATCAGGAATTGAAAAGCGTCAGCTTTCGATCTTGGCGATCTGCTTTTCGTCCATCATTTGCTGAAGCTCACCTGCTTCGAACATTTCCATCATGATGTCGCTTCCGCCGACAAATTCACCTTTCACATAAAGCTGGGGAATGGTGGGCCAGTCGGAATAGCTCTTGATGCCTTGGCGGATTTCCATGTCCTGCAACACATCGACGCTTTCATACTGAACCCCGCAATGATCGAGGATCGCCACCGCACGGCTCGAAAAGCCGCATTGCGGGAAAAGCGGGGTGCCTTTCATGAAAAGGACAACGTCATTGTCGCCTACAAGAGTTGAAATGCGGGTATCGGTATCAGCCATGTTCGGGGGCCTTTTAAGGTTCGTCGAATCGAGTTGAGAATTACGTGGGGAGCCGCGTGGTGACTTGCAAGGCGTGGAGTTCACCGCCCATTTTCTCACCAATCGCGCCATAGACCATTTTGTGCTGCTGGACGCGCGATTTGCCCGCAAACGCAGCAGACGTGACAGTGACCGCCCAGTGGTCATCATCGCCTGCAAGGTCCTGCAATTCGATCAGGGCATCGGGCAGGGCAGCGCGGATCGCCGCTTCGATATCTGGGCCAGCCATCGGCATAGCGCTTAGCTTTCGCCCATCAGCTGACGTTTGGCCTCAACGGTCATCTCGTCAAGCTTGGTGCGAATGTCGGCTTCGCTGACATTGGTTTCTGCCGCAGTCAGATCGCCCAAAAGCTTGCGGATCACATCTTCATCGCCGGCTTCTTCGAAATCGGCTTGAACAACCGCCTTTTTGTAGGCGTCGGTTTCTTCTTCGGTAAGGCCCATCTCTGCCGCAGCCCATTCGCCCAGCAGACGGTTGCGGCGAGCAGCAACCTTGAAGGCGGTTTCTTCGTCCATTGCGAATTTGGCTTCTTCGCCGCGGCGGCGATCGTCGAAATCGGTCATTGTAGTCCCTTTGAGTTCTATGCGTTCGAAATAGGGTCGCGCCGGCCTTGCGGCAAGCGCTGTTGTCAATCCATCGTCACCACAAGTTTACCGACAGCTTCGCGGTTCTCGAGTTTTGCGATGGCTTCACCAGCGCGTTCGAGCGGGAATGTCTCTGAAACCAGCGGGTCAATCTTGCCCTGCTGCATCAGCGCGAACAGTTCCTTGACCTGCGCGACAAATTTGGCCGGTTCGCGCGCGACAAATGCGCCCCAGAACACGCCGCAAATATCGCAGCTTTTCAGCAAAGTGAGGTTGAGCGGCATTTTGGCGATGCCTGCCGGGAAACCGACGACAAGAAAACGGCCCTCCCATGCGATTGAGCGCAGGGCAGGTTCTGAATACTGGCCGCCGACAATGTCATAGACGATGTTCGCACCCGTCGGACCGCAGGCTGCCTTAAAGGCATTGGCGAGTTCCTTGGAGGCGGCTTTGTCCATTTCCTCGCGCGGATAGATCACAACCTCATCAGCGCCAGCTTTGCGGGCAACCTCGCCCTTGGCTTCGCTGGATACAGCGGCGACCACGCGTGCGCCGAATGCCTTGGCCAGTTCGATCGCCGAAAGACCCACGCCGCCCGCTGCGCCAAGTACCAGAACAACGTCGCCTTCCTTGATGTGGCCACGGTCTTTGAGCCCGTGGATCGTCGTGCCGTATGTCATCAATAGCGATGCGGCTTTGATAAACGGCACATCGTCAGGGATCGGAAAAGTGCGGTTTGCAGGAACAACAGCCTTTTCGCGCAGGCCCCCGCTGCCGGTGCTCGCCATGACCCGGTCACCCACTTTGACGTGATCGACGCCTTCGCCAACCGCTTCGATAACGCCTGAAATCTCGCCGCCGGGCGAATAGGGGCGTTCGGGTTTGAACTGGTAAAGATCGCGGATCATCAACGTATCGGGATAATTGATCGCGCACGCTTTGATATCGACCAAAACCTCGCCTTTGCCCGGTGTTGGCACCTCGATTTCATCGAACGAGAGTGTTTCGGGGCCGCCCACTTCGTGGGTGAGGATGGCTTTCATGGCGGTTTTCTCCCTTAGATATTGGTGCCGGCAGTGAGCCAGCTTTGGCCGGATGCGCGGCGGTTTTCAAACTGTCCGATTTCGGCCTGACGTTCCAGCGTCAGCGCCACTTCGTCGAGGCCGTTCATCAGGCAGTGTTTGCGGAACGGGTCGATATCGAATGCAAAGCGGTCCTGAAACGGGGTGGTTACGGTTTGCGTTTCGAGGTCGATAGTGATCTCGTCACCGCCTTGGGCGACTTCCATCAAGCGGTCGATCGCCTCTTGCGGCAAGACAATCGGCAAGATCCCGTTTTTGACAGCATTTCCCGAATAGATGTCGGAATAACTGGGCGCGATAACCGCGCGAATGCCAAGATCTAGCATCGCCCATGCGGCGTGCTCGCGGCTGGACCCGCAACCGAAATTGTCGCCTGCAATCAGAATGGGCGCGCCTTGATTGGCGGGATCGTCAAAGACATTGCCTTCAACAGCGCGGATCGTTTCAAACGCGCCTTCGCCCAACCCGTCGCGGCTGATCGTTTTGAGCCACTTGGCCGGAATGATGATGTCGGTGTCGACATTTTTCGCGCCAAAGGGGATGGCGCGGCCCGACACGGACGAAATCGGATCCATCAATCTGTTTCCGGATTCTCGCCAGAGGGGATTTTGGGCGCGTGGTCGGCCTTGTCCTCGCCCTTTTTAGCCATCTTTTTGCCTGCATAAAGCAGGGCTGCTGCGACAGCGGCAGAACCGATTGTTGCCGCCGCTCCGATCGCGGCTTTGCGAGCGGTGGAGGATTTTGGTTTATCGTCGGGGGAATTGTCGGTCATGTTTTGACCATGCTCCTGCATGTTGGGGGTTTCAAGATAAGGTCTTGGGTTTCGTCAAACAAGTTCGCGCACATCGGCAAGTTTGCCCGCCACTGCCGCAGCAGCGGCCATTGCGGGTGACAGCAGGTGGGTGCGCGCGCCCGGGCCCTGTCGGCCAACAAAATTGCGGTTTGAAGTGGAGGCGCAGCGTTCGCCTGCTGGCACCTTGTCAGGGTTCATGCCCAGACATGCCGAACAACCTGGCTCGCGCCATTCAAATCCGGCTGCGGTGAAAATCTGGTCCAACCCTTCTTCTTCGGCCTGACGTTTGACCAGACCGGATCCGGGCACCACGATTGCCCAGCGCACATTATCCGCCTTTTGCCTTCCCTTGAGTACTTTGGCTGCGGCGCGCAAATCTTCGATCCGGCTGTTGGTGCAACTGCCGATAAAGACGTTTTCAATGGCGACGTCCTGCATCGCGGTCCCCGGTGCAAGGCCCATATAATCGAGGCTTTTGGCAGCCGCTGCTCGCTTGCTTTCATCGGCAAAGCTTTGAGGGGAGGGGACCTGCCCCTTGATCGAAACAACGTCTTCGGGGCTGGTGCCCCATGTGACGGTCGGTTCGATGTTGCCAGCTTTGATCACGACAGATTTGTCGAACTCAGCCCCTTCATCGGTTTTAAGCTCGCGCCAATAGGCAAGCGCTTCATCCCAATCCTTGCCTTTGGGGGCCATCGGACGACCCTTGATATAGGCAAAGGTTGTCTCGTCAGGCGCGATCAAGCCAGCGCGCGCGCCTGCCTCGATGCTCATATTGCTGACCGTCAGGCGTTCCTCGATGGTCATGTTTTCAAACACCGACCCGCGATATTCGATCACATAGCCGGTGCCGCCAGCCGCCCCGATTGCGCCGATTATGTGGAGGATGACATCCTTTGCGGTGATGCCAGGGCCAAGCTCGCC
>Ga0316207_10005111_pt1 | contig 11024 bp, 11 predicted proteins | sample 6weekpyrite_MG_FD_204943 | JGI IMG/M metagenome (GOLD analysis project Ga0316207, IMG submission 204943) | Microbial mat bacterial communities from mineral coupon in-situ incubated in ocean water Damariscotta River, Maine, United States -... | ecosystem: Environmental > Aquatic > Marine >...
CGTTGAGCCAGCAATAAAATCAGGTTTAGCCAGCTCAACATAATAACTATGTACAAAGTAAAAACGACTACCATCTTCAATGTCTTTCCACATTGGATGCGGCGTCATTTGAAAAACTTCATTCCACCCCATGTGCGGAATTTTAAGCTTCTCACCAGTATCATCCGTTAATCCGGACGCAAACCGACGTACGGTTCCCGGAATGATGCCAAGACAATCTATGCCTTCGTTTTCTTCACTGTTATCAAGCAATGCCTGCATGCCTAAACAGACGCCAAGAAAGGGTTTAGTGTTTGCGCACTCGCGTACCACTTCAGCCAGTTCCAGACGATGCAACTCAGACATACAATCACGAATCGCACCGACACCAGGAAAGAGTACTTTGTCGGCAGACAATATTTGTTCAGGATCGGCAGTAACCTTAACCATTACTCCAGTATCGGCAACATGTTCAATTGCCTTGGACACTGAGTGCAGGTTGCCCATTCCATAATCGATGACAGCAAGCGTAGTCATGGGTAATCAAACAGTCTTTTTATAAACTGCCTTTGGTTGATGGCAAGATACCTTGCATGCGAGAGTCAGCCTCCGCCGCCATACGAATGGCACGGCCAAAAGCCTTGAAAATTGTTTCAGCAACATGGTGTGCATTACTACCACGAATGTTATCAATGTGTATTGTTGCCTTGGCGTGATTAACAAAACCCTGAAAGAACTCGGCAAACAGGTCCACGTCAAAATCACCAATCGTGGCACGTGGGTAATCAACATGGTAATCAAGTCCAGGACGACCTGAAAAATCAATCACGACACGTGACAGTGCCTCATCAAGTGGAACGTAAGCGTGTCCATAGCGACGAATACCCGATTTATCACCAAGTGCTTTATCAACCGCTTGTCCCAGGGTGATACCAATATCTTCCACGGTATGGTGGGCATCGATGTGCAGGTCACCATTGGCCTTGATATCCAGGTCAATCATGCCGTGGCGGGCCACCTGGTCCAGCATGTGGTCAAGAAAAGCGACACCCGTCTCGAAGCTGGCGGCACCCGTGCCATCCAGATTCACACTAATCTCAATTTGGGTTTCATTGGTATTACGGGCCACTGTGGCCTTACGTTCAGACATTAGGCTTCCAATAAATCTCTACTTGATAAATCAATCACTTCGGGCGCATAGGATACCCTGCCCTGCGCGATGATCAAGCTTTATTATACGCATCATCTAGCTCTTATTGCCGGATATCTGGCTTAAGCAGCTAAAGAGCTTACTATCATAACCGATAGTGTTCGGGATAACTGCCCCAACTTGGCTGATCTTGATCCAGGTCAATGTGTTATTCAGTGCGTCACTTAATATTAGCCAACGCTTATTTTACAGCAATACACTGCTTTTGGAGATTACATAATGACTAACCGCTTTAAGCCTGCACTTGCGGCAGCTACTCTTTTAACCCTTGGTTTAACCAGCTTTAGCGCTGCTGCCTACGAGGCCGGTGACTGGGTCGTTCGTGGCCGTATTATCCACGTCGACACCAACGAAGATACCAGTACTATCCGTGTAAATGGTGCCGCGGTCGCGAATTCTGGTGTTAATGTCACCAGCGACACTGTTCCTGAACTCGACATCACCTACATGTGGACAAAACACTGGGGTACTGAGCTCATCCTGGGTACCACCCAGCATACGGTTGATGGTAGTGGCACCCTTAGCTCGCTTGGCGGCATTATTGATGCTGACGTACTGCCACCTACGTTGACCCTGCAGTATCACTTCAAACCTAATTCAAATATTCGTCCGTATGCTGGTATTGGTGTGAATTACACTATTTTCTATGACGAAAAGGTCACCGGTGGTCTGGACGCGGCTAATGCCAAGGTTCGAATGGACAACTCATGGGGACTTGCAGCCCAGGCCGGTGTTGATATCGATATCAACAAAGACTGGTTCGTTAACTTTGACGTGAAGTACATCGATATTGATACGACTGCTCACTTCAAAAACACCACTGTTGGTCGCGCGTCAGTTGACGTTGATCTGAAACCATGGGTATTTGGTATCGGTATCGGTACTACCTTTTAATTAAGAGAGAGCTCTCTAGAACTCAGTTATGGACATACACTGAGAGTCTGCTTAGGCCGGGCACCTTGCCCGGCTTTTTTTTGCTGCGACCCATCTACGATGGGTGCAGTACTCACAACGAAACCCGAAGGGATTCTGTGAGTGGTGAACCTCCCGGCCACAGAAGCTTAAGAGACAGCACGAAAACCACCGCAGCACGATCAAATCAGAAATGATTGCAGATCATAGATACCGCAGGCATCTATGAGTGGTGAACCTCCCGGCCACAGAAGCTAAATAGACACCCAAGCATCATCAGCCTTCTCCAGCTAATCGAAGACGGTTCCAGATCATAGATGCCTTCCAGGCATCAAAAGCATAAGAGACCGCTAAAAACCTGAAATATCACGGATAAAATTGAAATGTTTTTTGACACCACTGGTAAATTATCCGACAATTCGCGCCTATTTCTTTCATTAACCCGCCAGTTTCTTGGCAAACTTGAGATATCTTAGCCGTGAAAAAGATTGGCATTCTTGGTGGTGGTCAGCTTGCTCTTCTGATGCTCCCGTTTATCAAGTCATTGGGATTTAAATCCGTCGTCCTGGATGAAAAGCACTCACCCTGCATTGACAGTGCAGATGAATTCAGAGAAGGAGACTTCACAAACTCATCAGACTGCCAAAAACTTAATGATTGTGATGTCGTTACGTTTGAAATTGAAAATATCTCACTTGCAGGCCTGAAAGAACTTGCCAGGACCACGCAGGTATATCCGGCCCCATCAGTCCTCGAACTCATACAGAATAAACGCACGCAAAAAGCCTTCTTGAAGGAAAATCACATCAAAACTAGCGATTTTCACGTATCCATTTTGAATGAAGAGGTTGAGCTCAAAAACAAGGTTATCAAACTAACAACGGGCGGATATGACGGAAAAGGTGTCTGGATTCCAAAACCTGATCAGCCTATTCATGAGCATTTTCAAGATAAAGAATGCGTTATAGAAGACAGGATTAATATTGATAAAGAAATTGCTGTGGTATGCAGCAGATCGGTTAGTGGTGCGATTGTCATCTATGAAGCTGTTGAAATGGTCATGGACGCTGAATTAAACCTTCTCGATTATCAGTTCAACCCATCTACGGTCAGTAAAGAAATTCAGAACCAGGCTTCTGTCGTTGCAACAAAGATTCTCGAATTACTCGATTATGTCGGCACACTAGCAATTGAATTTTTTGTTGATACCAGTGGTGAACTCTGGGTCAATGAGCTTGCGCCAAGGGTTCATAATTCTGGACATAATACGTTAGAAAGTGCGCCATGTAGCCAGTTTGAAAATCATATTCGGGCCATTTCCGGCCTGGCACTAGGCGCATCAACACCATCAAAACCTAGCCTCACCATGAACCTGCTGGGTTCAGGTGCAGCTGGACCCACAAAAACTGTAATAAATGATGAACTTGCTGAGAATATCCATGTTCATCTCTACAATAAAAAAGAATCCCGACCCGGTAGAAAAATGGGTCATGTCACCGTATTAGGAAATATTAAGGATTTAATCCAGAATAAAGCTAATATTAGAGACCAGATAACAATTTCGGGTGAACAGAAATGAAAGAAATAGCCATCATAATGGGCTCGAGCTCTGACTTGGCAATTATGTCGCAAGCCAAAGACATCATTGATGAGTTTGGCTTAGACGCGCACTTAGAAGTTGTTTCAGCCCATCGAACACCTGAAAAGATGCTGGAGTTTGGGAAAACGGCCAAACAAAATGGCTTTAAAGTGATTATTGCTGGTGCGGGCGGCGCTGCCCATCTTCCAGGCATGGTTGCCTCAGTGACCACCTTGCCTGTGATAGGCGTGCCAATTAATTCCTCAAACTCTATCGAAGGCATTGACTCCCTGCTCTCCATCGCTCAAATGCCTGGCGGCGTCCCGGTCGCAACGGTTGCCGTCAATGGTGCAATGAATGCAGGCCTGCTTGCGCTGCAGATTTTAGGCACAGCAAACCCGCAGGTTTCAGAAAAACTGGAAGCTTATAAAAATGAACTCAAGGACAAAGTTCAAAAAATGAATGATGAGCTCTAAGGCTTGGTAATACACGACTCTCCATCACCCGATCCTATTTAACCTGTAACCAGAACGTCACCGGCCCATCATTGGTCAGGCTGACCTGCATGTCGGCACCAAACTCACCAACCGCAATATCTGGGTATTTTGCCTTCGCCTCTGTAACAAAATAGTTAAATAGACGCTCACCCTCCTCGGGAGAGGCCGCTGGGGTAAAACTGGGACGGGTGCCTTTTTGGGTATCCGCGGGCAAGGTAAATTGCGGCACAATAAGCATGCCTCCCTTAATATCCAGCAGGCTCAAATTCATACGTCCAGATTCATCTTCAAACACACGGTAACCCAGCAGTCGTTCCAACAAGCGATCGGCCTGTTGTTCGCTATCACCTCGTTCAACACCTAGTAAAATAAGTAAGCCCTTACTAACTTCACCAACGACCGCTCCTGACACCTCTACCCGGGCCTGGCTCACCCTCTGCAACAAGCCAATCACTTGCCGATCCTTTTTGCCATATCCCGGGTTGCGCTGACCAAGGCATCCACAATTCCTGGCTCGGAGGCAGCGTGGCCGGCATTGGCAATGATTTGCAATTCAGCCTGTGGCCAAACAGCATGCAGGGCCAGTGCCTGGTCAACCGGGCATACCACATCATAACGACCGTGCACGATAATGGCCGGAATGTCGGCTATCTTGTCGATATTATTCAAGATCTGGTTGTCTTCTAGAAAACTATTATTAATAAAGTAATGACATTCAATGCGTGCCATCGCGAGTGCAAACTGGGCCGCCGCAAAGGTTTGCTCCGTCTCTGAACAGGGTAGCAAGCTAATCGTATGCCCCTCCCATAATGACCAGGCACGCGCCGCCTCAAGCCTGGTAGTCTCATCTTCGCTAGTCAGTAAGCGATAGTAAGCGCTTACCATATCCGAACGTTCAACTTCCGCCACCGGTGCCAGGTACTGTTCCCAGTATTCGGGGAACAGTCGACTCGCTCCCTGTTGGTAAAACCAGTCAATATCCTGCCGGCGACACAGGAAGATACCCCGCAAGATCAAGCCTGAGACACGTTCAGGGTGAGCCTGTGCATACAGCAGAGCCAGGGTTGAGCCCCATGATCCACCAAACAATAGCCACTGTTTAATACCCAGCTGTTCTCGGATCAGCTCAATATCATCGATCAAAGCCTGACTTGTATTACCCTCCAGCTCAGCATGTGGCGTTGATTGACCGGCCCCGCGTTGATCAAACAAGATTATGCGATACAGCTGCGGATCAAAAAACTGTCGATGATAGGGCAAACAACCCGCACCCGGACCGCCATGCAGAAACAACACCGGGATCCCATCCGGGTTGCCACATTCTTCAACATAGAGTTCATGAGGTGGCTCGACCGCCAGGCGCCATTGATGATGCGGTTCAATCTCCGGGTATAGTCCTCGCATCAATCAGGCCGCCTTTTCGCGAATCCCCATCGCAGATGCAATACCAGCTAATAACAGGCCGAGTAAAATTAAAACAGGACCAATGCCGGTACCTAATACCGTAAAGGCCCAACCCATACCAAACACCACACCCAGGTAGAGAACACCAGAATGCAGCAAGGTGCCGGCGATAAAAATTACACAAATAGCTTGTTTAAAGCGTCTACTGATCCCCAGCATTAATAACACCACACCTACCGCGATATTAAGCAGGGCTTCCAGGTTACCATGCGCATGAGGACCTCCCTTGATGGCCGTATTCGGCGCCAAAGAATTCAATTGCGTATTCAATGCCAACAAAGCCTTGGTATTCGCACGCGCGATCTGGCCATCTGTCATGGGCTCGAGAGTTTCCTGGTCTTCAAAACCACTATCCGCAGCCAGTTGCAAAGGAGCCATAGCCGCTTGTTTGCCCTGTTGCGCAGTACTGATATCAGGCAGGTTATTCACCATCACTGGTCCCAGTGCCGCGGTTAACACCAGGTAAAGAAATCCAAACACAATATTGTATTTTCCCGTCATGTCTCGCTCCTTGCTATTTAGGCTTATATTCAATGAGTTATATTTATTAAATCGCACTACCTACAAATAAGCAGTCATTTATACTGAAATATCCTACACGAGTCTCAGCAAACCCTGACAGTCAGATTACGCTACATGTTACATAATTCGTAGCGTCAATCTCCTTCCAAAAGAGTGACATTTTTTCCAACCCGGTCTTTGGCCGGGTTTTTTTTTGACCTGACCTATCTACGATAGGTAGGTCACGCATAATGAACCCTACAAGGGTTCTGTGCCACCAAAACAAAAGAGACAGCACGAAAACCACCGTAGCACCGATGTGACAAAATCAGGTATTGTGACTGTTAACAACCCGACCAGAACGAGCAATGTGAGGTCAGGGATAAGCCCATTGGGGTTCAAAGTGAAAACAGACGTTCAAGATTTTCTTACATCTATTAATAAATGGGTCTCAGAAATCGAGTAAATTGTAGGTACGAGAAGCCGCACAGTAAACCCGGAGTAGACCTATGAAAAATAAACTGTCCCAGAAAACTGCCCCAACCGTTTTGTCCCTGGACGATCTCGCAAAGTGTGCTGACTACTCGTTCATGGATACGCTCAATTGCGATCCCGAGGCGAAAGAAAACGGCGCTGATCACGCACCACGGCAAGTCTTCACGGGACACTATGTTCCTGTTAACCCGACGCCAATTGAAGAGCCTGAGTACGTCGCGCACAGCAAAAACTTTTTCCACGAACTTGGTTTTGCTGACAACCTGGCAGAGTCAGACGGTTTCATGCGACTGTTCAGCGGCGACATCTCGCAGGTTCCGGAGCCGATGCGCAAGGTCGGTTGGGCCAGTGGCTACGCACTTTCTATCTTTGGCACCGAATACTATCAACAGTGCCCATTCCAGACCGGCAACGGGTATGGCGACGGTCGCGCAGTTTCCGTACTTGAAGCTGTCATCAATGATCAACGTTGGGAAATGCAACTAAAAGGTGGTGGTCGAACCCCATACTGCCGCGGCGCGGATGGTCGTGCCGTGCTGCGCTCGAGTGTTCGGGAGTTCCTGGCACAGGAGCACATGCATGCACTAGGTGTTCCTACATCACGGTCTTTGAGTTTGTACGTTTCAAAAACAGAGAAGGTCGATCGACCGTGGTACTCAGAAGGTTCACGATCGGTGGATCCTGATAGGATTGTAGAGGAGCCGGTGGCAATCTCGACGCGTGTTGCACCGTCATTCCTTCGGGTCGGCCAGATCGAGCTATTCGGTCGCCGTGCCCGAAAGCAGGAACATCCCAATGCGATGAAGGAACTTGAGCAGATTGTGTTGCACTTGATCGATCGTGAGTACGCGGATGTCATCGACACGAATCTCAGCACCACCAAGAAAGTTGTGTTGCTCGCGCAGGAGTTTCGTAACCGCCTTACCTCGCTGGTCGCGAACTGGATCCGTGTCGGCTATTGCCAGGGTAACTTCAACAGTGACAACTGCGCGGCCGGTGGCTTCACTCTTGACTACGGTCCATTTGGATTCTGTGAGGTATTTGATCCCTACTACCAGCCATGGACGGGGGGTGGGGAACACTTCGCATTTTTCAACCAACCCGTGGCAGCACAGCGCAACTTCGATATGTTTTGTACGGCGTTACAGCCGTTACTAGACTCGCACCCTGATGCTCTTCAACAGCTCAACGAGATTCAAAGTGGCTTTGCAGATGTGATGCAAACAAAAATAGAAAAGATGTTTGCCGCTAAATTAGGGCTTGCGACTTTAGACGGCCAGTTGTTCAAAGAACTCCTAACGCTGATGATGCAAACATCTGTCGATTACACGATTTTCTTCCGCGAGCTCTCGTCGATACCGGATGACATTGGCCCACTGAAAAAAAGTTTCTACAGTAATTTGAATGAAGAGATGCACAATCACTGGTCAGCGTGGCTGACAAAATGGAAATCGCTCATCACCAACGCGAGTGAGCAGATGAAACTCGTCAACCCAAAATACAGTTTGCGAGAGTGGCTACTTGTGCCTGCGTATCAGCAAGCGATCAATGGGAACTACGCGCTAATCAGAGAACTGCAGGAAGTTATGACGCAGCCTTACGCTGAACAATCGAAAGAAGTGGAAGAGAAATACTATAGGCTGAAGCCGTCTGAGTTCAGTGAAGTCGGCGGAGTGTCACATTTAAGTTGCTCTTCATGATTTTTTGAAAAATGAACTTTAAAATCTCTTCGAGATTTATTCTGTCTTTCTTCGCTATCGCTGAGCTCGAAGCAGACACACTATAGTCACAATAAATACTACGCAGCTAATCGTGTCACCATGGCATCCAGCTCAGCTGAATGCTCTTCAAAAATACCATCAACTACTGAGCATACCGTCTCCTCATCGAGACCCAGTTTCTCTAATAGCTCAGCGCTTAATTCGGTATTCTTTTCATCACCAATATTCATCCCCGCCAGGATACGATTCGCTAACAACACCAACAGCACCTCTTTTTGATGCTCACCATCATACTGTTCGTTGTGGTGATGACGCATTACCTGGATTACCTTTTCAGGCAAATTCCAGCGGCGCATTAACTCGGCACCTATCTCGGTATGAATCATGCCATATAACTGCAGCTCAATATCAGCCACATCCTCCTCTGGATGCTCTTCAGCCTGCATCGACAAGGTATGAAACTCTTCCCCGAAACAATGAGCCACAATCATTAAGCCAATATTATGTAACAAGCCTGATAGATAGGCGGTACCTGGTTTAACCCGATAACGCACCGGCATCGCACGTGACAAGCCTTCAGTCAGTGCCGCACAATACACGGAATGCCGCCACAGTTTGGGCGCACTCAAGGCGCCTTCAGAAGGAATACTAAAGACCTTTCCTGCTGACATTCCCAACGCCACGTTGGTCACCATATCCATACCCAGGATTGAAAAAATGGCCTCTTCAACGGTGTTGATCTCGCCCTTATATCCATACCATGGTGAACGAGCATAGTGCATGACCTGGGCGACGATTGCAGGATCAGTTTCAATCACTCCAGCAATATCTTCAGCCATGGTTTCCGGATCGGTACTCATATTAAGTAACTTAGAGGCCACATCCGGCATCGGTGGCAAGCTATCCAGGTTCGCAATCTTTTCACGCATCAGTTTGCTCTTGCTCGACATACCGATGCCTTTACCTAGTTGGCCTCCACTCAAATCGATGGCCATATTGAGTATCTTTGGTTCATTTTGTAAGGCAACAAAATCCTCACAGGAGATTTTCAGCAAACCTTCACCACTACCATCAGGAAGGTAAATAAACGAATTCTTAATCAGATCTGCATCAATGATAGATTCCATGCCAAATAAACCAGACAATGGTGGAATAGAATGGCTATTTAATTTACTGAATAAAGCCGAATATTCTTCTGGCCAGGCCATTTCAAAATCACGACCTAGCTCATTTTTTATGGTCAGAAAATCCAGGCTACTGTCCAGGGGCAAGATCGCCATAACATAACCCTTGCTATCACGTAGCAACTGCATGCGGGCAAACTGTGGCAAGGGAATTAGTAACTGCTGAGCAAGGCTTTCTAGCGTCAGTGAAGGTTGATGAAATATTGATTCACAGGCAAAACCATGATCACTAAGAAACTCCCGAACATATACAGGATCAATCGCCTTGCTCTTCAATTCTTTGATTTTATTAGTCATTTCTTTTTTGGCGCAGGCTTTATCAACCTGCTTTATCCTTGCCTATGTGTGTCGTCTATCCTTGTATCGTCAAGCTGTCCCAAAACTTGAGACTGACGGTCAATTCCTTGCCAGCCAAATAAGCCCGATAATAAACAGTACCATCAAGCCTAATGGGAACAAAACGCCAGCCCAATCAGATTTAGCTTCACGACTGCGTTTGAAGGTTTCCTTGATGCCCGGCCGAAACAGGAAAATAATCCCGACAGCAAATACACCCAGTAAGAGTTTTTCCCAGAGCGCCAGTTCACCCATGTATAATCCTCAGCAATGCTAATAAGCAATAATATAGAGCCAAAATAATAAAGAGGTTATGCCAAGAATGAAAGTAACAGGTCACTTGCAAAAAATGCAGACCAAACTTGAATCACCCGTTGCTTATTTCATGCCTTTAGATGAGCACCTGGAAGCCATGAACCCACATATTGGGAGCACTATCAGTCTGCACGCGACCGGAAACATACATTGCGTTGCCTGTGGTCGAAAAACCAACAAAAGTTACAGCCAGGGGCATTGTTTTCCCTGTATGAAGAGCCTGCCAGAGTGCGATATGTGCATCATGAAACCCGAAACCTGCCATTACGAGCAGGGTACTTGTCGGGATGCGGCCTGGGGAGATGCGCACTGTATGCAACCCCACACGGTTTACCTGGCAAACTCCTCCGGCCTGAAGGTCGGTATCACTCGCCAACTCCCAACCCGCTGGATAGACCAGGGTGCCAGCGAGGCCCTGGCCATTATGGAGGTCAGCCACCGCCACCTATCCGGGCTGGTTGAAGTCATTCTGAAAGACCATGTCAGTGATCGCACCGATTGGCGCAAGATGCTGAAAGGGTCACCTGAAAATGTCGATCTTGAAGCTCGACGAGACGAGCTTTTGGCGACTTGTGCCGATGAGCTTGCCGGCCTTAAAAAACAATTTGGTGACGATGCAATGATTGAGCTCGACAATTCTCCTCGAGCCAGTATTGACTACCCGGTCAATGACTACCCTGACAAGGTCAAGTCATTGAATTTTGACAAAACTCCACGTATCAGTGGTGTTTTACAGGGTATTAAGGGCCAATACCTGATTCTCGATTGCGGCGTGCTGAACATTCGTAAATTCAGTGGGTACGAGATTGAATTTGAGGCCTAGGCTGTCAG
>Ga0316207_10005112_pt1 | contig 11023 bp, 7 predicted proteins | sample 6weekpyrite_MG_FD_204943 | JGI IMG/M metagenome (GOLD analysis project Ga0316207, IMG submission 204943) | Microbial mat bacterial communities from mineral coupon in-situ incubated in ocean water Damariscotta River, Maine, United States -... | ecosystem: Environmental > Aquatic > Marine >...
TAGGCATGGTAGGCATGAGCCTTATTTTGAGTGTGGCACAAATGTTGAAAACACGTTCAGACAAGAAACGTATTATTGCGTTGGAATCCACATTGAGCGAGTTGCAGAATAATTTTAATGCTTTATGCAGTGGTTCGGTGGGTGTCGGTAAACGTATTAGTCGTTTAGAATCAAAAACACGTCAACAAGCCGAGCGTCAATCGCGCTTGGAACATAAAGCACCGGATTTGCAGAACTATGGTAATGCGGCTCGTTTGGCAAACAAGGGTGCCGACATGGATGAATTGATTGATCACTGCGGATTGTCTCGTGGTGAAGCTGAATTAATTTTGTTCCTGAATACGCAACAACAAGCACAAGCAAGTCATTAATTAAAAATATCTCCAAACAAGTTATCGTGGATTATTCTTATGATATTCCTCGGCTTTGCCACTAACGATATAGGCAAACGCGATGACTTCAGCTACAGCAATATATAAATTTCTCGGTATCTCCTCGCCAATATCAAGTCGTGATAATAAGCTGGCAAGCTCGGCATCTTCGTGTAACGGGATATCATTCTCTTTGGCAATTCGATAGATTTCTTGAGCAACACTGCCGACGCCTTTAGCTGTAACCGAAGGAGCCAGTTCGCCATCGTAGTGCAGGGCAATCGCTTCGGTAATATGTTCGGCATCATGGACGACTTCGCCATCGATTGTTGTTCCGGTTGTTTTGTTATCGCTCAAGTTCAGGCCTTTGTTTTAACTATGTTGTTATCTTGTAGGTTGGTTAATTCTAGATCGATATGTCCTGTGCTAAAGGTAAACTGACCGGGTGTTAAACCATGTTTTTGTAAGCCTTGCTCAAGCATGTTTTTGTTTTTTTCAAATAGTGCCTGGGTTTGTTTGTTTTCACTCTTAAAGTCGGTATGAATTTCATTTTGACCCGCACGTATAATGGCTTGGGTTTTGCCTTGCTCATCAAAGTCAAAATTTAATACGACACGCCATTGGTGTTGTTTATCGGCATCGCTATCTTGTTGGTATTTATCCCATTCAAAACGAATCCCGATATTGTCAAAAGTTTTACCATTAAAAACGGGTAATTCCAGGTTGAGGAAATGTCGAATAGCATCATCGCTAGTCATATTGCTGAGTTGGTGTTGTTGAATACGCGCTAAACCTGATTCCATTTGATTCAGTAGTTCTACCAGCATGGTTGAAAATATTTGCTGTGAAGCAGGGGTTGGCTGCGCCGTTACGGGACTTGTAGTCGTTTGCGTTTGAGCTGCTGCAGTAGAGCTTGGAATTGAAAAAAAACGCTGTAACAGAGCGGGTAATGCAGTAGTTAAGCGGTTTGTACTTGTTGTGCTTTCGCCACTCGGTGGAGCCAGAGGCAATGGCGGTAACAAAGGGCGTGATGTTGATAATAGCTTATCTGTCTGTTGTCCTGGTTTTGTTGCGGCGGTTAATAACGAGGTATAAACATCAATAGGGTTTGATTTACTGCCAGCAGCACTGGCTCCAATAGCGCCGGTGGTTGTGGATGTGTTAGCTGAGGTTGTGTTGGCCTGTATTTGCAGTGCGGCTTGCGCAAGGCGCAGGAAGTTTGCCTTGATGTTGTTATCAGTACGCGGTGCGTTACCGGTAATAATTGAGTTTCTTAGCTGGGCTTCAAGTGTCACGCCACTGTTTTGAATTGCCTGACGCAGCCCCTCAGCCTGGCTGACATTTTTTACGGTAGGTAAATTGTTAACCAGCGTTTGTATTGCTGATCGTAACTGATTGGCGACATTATTATTATCGCTAGTAGCTACTTTGTTGTTTGCTAAATTCGCAACCAGATTATTGATCACCTCAGTAATGGGTTGTTGTTTAGGTAATGCTGCACGCCATGCGCGGGCGAGAGTTTCAACCTGACTTGCTTGTTGAGCAATACGTAAAACAAGTCCATTAGTGGAATCTTCGACGAGAAGCTTGATTGGCTGACCGGCCGCTAATTTGATGGGGCTGTCAGCTTTGACGATTTGATTGGCAATTCGTAATTCAACCAGGTTATTGCTTAGTATAGTCTCAACCTTGGCAAGTAAGCTTTGCCCCGGCTGCAACTGGGCTAATAGTTCCGCTGGGCGAATAGCGTTTGTGCTGGTGGTAGCACTGGTGCTGCTATTGGCTCTTAATAATTGCTCTGGTGATGACGGGATTTCCATAATATGAGAGGCTATACCACCTTATAGGGTTAGTATATAGTATATATAAAGAATGGAAGTCTGCCCGTGCGGGCGCAAAATACCGAGTTTTCTATGTCAGAGTTAAAAAGTGGTAAATGGTATATGAAGCGTGGCGATAAGGTCGAAGGGCCATTTGCTGCAGGCTTGGTCAGTCGTCATATTCTGCTCGGTCGTCTGGAAATGGGTCATCAAGTGAGTGAGGATGGCCAGAATTGGCATCTTGTCAAAGATGTACCGAGTTTGATCCCTGAAGTTCTTAAAACTGATGATGATGATCCGATACATCAGGAACGTCTGATGGCCGCACGACGTTGGGCAGATGAACGTTTATCCAATGAGCGTCGAGGTGACAGTCCTGATGCGCGCGGTAATGAGCGAAGAGGTAATGAACGTCGAGATGATGAGCTGGACGATGTCACCCTGCATCGCAGTTTATTAGGCGGACGTTCGAAAAAGAACAAATCTGAAAGTATTTTTACAGCAGAATTATTTTTATTTGCGATTGTTATTTTGATTGGTTGGGCAGGTTATTATGCTTACCAAAACAAGCCAGAAGAAGTGGTTGTCGATTGTAGTGCCGTACCGGGCTATGCCGTGAACTGGACTAACTGTGTTTTATTGAGCAAAGATCTTCGCTCCGCAAATCTTGAAAAGGCTTTACTGCGAAATGCCCGTTTATCAACGGCCAATTTACAGTCGGCCAACTTGCGCGGTGCAGATATGGCTTATGTCGATTTAAGTCGTGCTAATTTGAACGGTGCTGATATGAGTTCAGCCTCGTTGAAAGGGGCAAGTTTGGTAGGGGCGAATTTACAAGGTGCTTCTCTGGTCAATACTGACTTGTCATTTGCGAATTTAACGGATGCAGATATACGCTCAACAGATTTATCGGGTGCGATATTAAATCAGGCTATTTGGCTAGATGGCTCGGTTTGTGCGGCAGATGCAATTGGTAGCTGCAATTAAGTGAACGTTTATTTCTCGGCTACAATGTAGCAAACCCAGCCAGCGTCAGCTTCCCCTTCATCGGTGGCTTCGTAGTTGCCATCACCATCGCCGTCTTCATCAGAACCTTCCCAATAGGTTGTTACGTTTTTGAAACCGGCTTCAACTAATAATTCACGTAACTCGGGCATCGTCCAAAGCCGCCACTCATAAGTGAAGGCTTCTTTCATTTTAGAGCCGTCTGGAAATTCGAAGTGAATATGGCAGACATAATCACCCGTGATAGGATTATATTCTGATTGATCCCAGGTATAGGTGAAACCTTCATTCTCGGTACTTTCTTCCATGAGTTGAAAGGCTTCATAGCCGCCAAAACAATCGAGGAAGAACACACCGTCATCCGTCAGGCCATCACGAACATGTTCAAAATAACCGCGTAAGATGTCACGTGTTTTGAAATACCAGTAACTAAAATTCATCGCCAAAATAGCTTCTGCTTTTTCCGGCTGAGTAGTTAGCACGTTTTCTGTTAATAGGGTAACGCGACTGCGCTGTTCGTCATTCAATTTTGACAGGTTATGTTCTCGACCCCATTGCAATACATCTTCATCAAGGTCGATACCGATGGCACGGTGATCTTTGCCACGACTCACCCATTCGCCACAAACGCTAGCTGTGCCGCAAAAATCTTCACGTAATAGTTTTAATTTACGTTTGCGTATTAATTCGAAGGTTTCGCTGACAAAATCAACTTCAGTTTCAGCATTTTGTACCGAGTTTTCATAAAGTTCATGACGATCTGCCAATTCAGCCATGCTGGGCCCGTCAACGTGATGAACAGAAGATTTTTTGCGTTGTTTTCTTGATTGTTTAGCCATAATGGGGTGCTACCTTAGCATAGCTAGTATGAAAGGGAATAGTTTGTGATGCTTTTACAGCATGCCGGCGCTGTATGTGCTAGATTCCTTGTATAAATATAATAAAGTGTGATTAAGGAGTAGAGCGTTGCAAGGAGAAGTGCTTAAGCAATACAGCGCTTACGTACCTCGGTTGGTGCTTAAAGACCTGCACGCACGTAATCAGGGCGAGGAATTTGAGTCTCAGTTTGAAACGGCTCTGTTGTTTGCGGACATTTCCGGTTTTACAGCACTAACTGAACGCCTTGCCGAGCAAGGCCCGGGGGGCATGGAACAGCTGACCCAAATACTTAATGCTTATTTTGGACGTCTTATTGCCACAATCGATAGTCATGGTGGCGACATTATTAAATTTGCAGGTGATGCAATGCTGGCGGTTTGGCCGGCGATGGAGGGTGCAAAGCTTGCAGATTGTCAACGTGCTGCATTGCAGTGTGGCTTGGCAGCACATGCCGCATTGCGCGATTTTAAAGCCCCTGATGGTACAAAGTTAGCACTCAAGATTGCTGTGTCGGCAGGCCAGATACGTAGTTATCATCTCGGCGGTAAATTAGGGCGTAAGGAATTTACGGTAACCGGTCCGGCATTAACACTCGCCGGTGATGCAGGCGGTGAATGCCCACCAGATGGGTTAGTTTGTCATAAGTCATTGTGGCCATTAGTGGCAGATGATTTTGATGCTGAAGATATAGGCGAGCATTCAATGCTGGTTACTTCATCGCGCACAGCTGCGAATATTGCACCACTTGAATTTCCTCCGGTCGATGATGATGTGTTAGCCGAACTTAAATCATATATCCCGGGTGCGGTACATAGCCGTCTTAGTACAGGGCAAGGTGCATGGCTTGGTGAACTAAGAAGGGTGAGTGTGCTTTTTATCAACCTTCCGGATATGCAAATAGATACTGCTACCGAAGTTGCGCAAAATCTTATGGATGCTTTGCAGCGCTGTTTGTATCGCTATGAAGGTAGCATCAATAAACTCAGTGTTGATGATAAGGGCGTTAGCCTTTTAGCCGCACTTGGGTTACCGCCACTGGCACATAATGATGATCCGGTTCGTGCGGTGCTTGCCGCAATGGATATGCAGAAAGTTTTAAATGATCTTGGTTGGCAGTGTGCAATAGGTATTAGTTCGGGTCGTGTATTTTGCGGCACAATTGGTGATGAGCATCGACGCGAATATACCTTAATGGGCGATAATGTAAATTTGGCAGCGCGCTTAATGCAGGCATCGAAGGGCAAAGGAATTCTTTGTGATGAAGTGACTTACCTTGCTGCTAGTGCCGAGGTTGAGTTTTTACCTCATCCCGCTTTACAGCTTAAAGGTAAATCCGAGCGCATTGCGAATTTTCAGCCGCTACGTAAATTAATTACCGAGACACCAAGTAGCACGAGTCAAGTCAGTTTGATTGGTCGTAAAGATGAACGCGAGAAATTATTAACGGCATTTGAGGCGTTACAAAATAACACCTCAGGTGTAGCTGTTATTAATGGTGAAGCAGGCATTGGTAAAACCGCACTGACTTCTGAGGTACGGCATAACGCCAAACAAAAGGGCTGTATTGCTTTGCGTGGTTTTGCAAGTGCGATTGATGCAACAACGCCTTACTATGTTTGGTCACTAATTCTTAGTCAGTTATTTTCTTTGGGAAATCTTAATGATCCCGCTGCGCGACAAGTTGCGGCACTGGATTATCTTTCTGATGATGAAGATCTGGTTAGGCTATTACCGTTATTGAGTGACATGTTAACGCTCGACATGAAGGATAATGATATTACCAGTCAGATAAGCGGTGAAGCACGAGCTGATAATATTAATGATTTAATTGTTGATATTCTAAAGTTAGCAACAGTAAAAAGCCCTGTTTTGCTTGCGATTGAAAATGCACAGTGGGTTGATTCTGCATCTTGGTCATTGTTGAGGTTGATTATTAGGGATGTGAATCCCTTATTGCTTTTGATTGTCACGCGACCTATCGCAGAACCACTACCTAAAGTATATCGTTACATAATATCTTCACCTGACACTGTGCGGATTGAAATGACTGCATTGACCAAGAGTGAAAGCTTAGCATTGGTTTGTCAGCAATTTGGTGTAAAAAAACTAGCGCAGAAGGTTGAGGATCTCATTGGCGATAAATCGCAAGGTAATCCGTTTTTTATTGAAGAATTAGCAAAACGTTTGCTGGAAACAGAAGCAGTTGTTATTCAAGATGGGCTTTGTCAATTGGCGCAGGGAATTGAGGATCTTGATTCATTAAATCTTCCTGATACATTAGAAGGGCTTATTACCGAAAGAATTGATCGTCTGGGCGCTTCGCAGCAGTTAGCATTAAAGGTTGCAAGTGTTATAGGCCATGCTTTTCGCCTGAATGTTTTGAGGGATATTTTCCCCTTGAAAGAAGAGCAGGATAATCTTAAAACTTTTCTAGATGATCTGGTTCGTCTGGATTTAATGATCCCGACTAAACAGCAAGCTGAAGAATCGTATGTGTTCAAGCAGTATTTGACCGGTGAAGTTGCCTACAATATGTTGCTTTTTTCACAGAGAGAACAGCTTCATACTTCCGTGGCAGAATGGTATGAACGAACTAGTCCGGATAATCTTGCGCCTTTTTATAGTTTACTTGTTTATCATTTTAGTCGTGTTGGTGATGATGAGCGAACACTTAAGTATTGTGTGAAAGCGGGTTATCAAGCTGCGAATACCTTTGCAAACCTTGAGGCCTTGAAGTTTTATGAACAAGCGATTGAGCTGGACCGAAAATTAGGTTCACCAACACCAGATATAATGCGTAGTGAATGGCACTTGCAAATGGGTGAGGTTTATTATTCATTAGCAAATTTCCAACAAAGTCGTGAGCACATGCAAATTGCTTTGTCGTTACTCGGGCAACCAGCTGATTTAAGTAAAGCTAAACTGGTTAAAGAGCTTCTCAAAGATGTCGGTTTGCAATTTTTGCATCGAATGTTTCCTAGCAAATATGTTGGGTGTAAAAATGCTAACGCCCAGCAATTATTAGGTGCTTCGCGTGCCTTTGAACGTCTGGCGCAAATTGCCTATATGGGGAATGATAAGCCGGTTGTTTTATATGGTGCGTTAAGGGCTTTAAACCTATCGGAAGAAGCCGGAACATCACCCGAACTAGCACGTTGCTTATCAAATATATGTGTTGTTTCCAGTATGATTCCGAATTATAAGTTGGCGGAAATGTATTACCGCTTGGCGAATAACACGGCACTGCAAACTAATAATTTGCAGTGCCAAGCTTATACAACAATGGTCACGTCGATTTATAAGACGACTACGGGGCATTGGCAGGAAATAAATGATGCCATTATACCAGCGATCCAAATTGCTGATCGTATTGGTGATCACCGACGTTGGGATGAATTAATGTTTACCATGGCGCCGGGCAATTATCGTCGTGGTAAGCATAAAGAAGCGATTAAACAATTTGAAGAATTGTACGAGTCAGGACATCGGCGCGGTATTATGCAAATACAAGCTTGGGGTTTGACCGGTATGATCTATAGCATGATGCCATCATCGGATACGTTAGAGGTTGAAGAAAAACTTAAAGCGGTTGATTATGAAAAACTCAACGTTGGTGATCAGGCAATGGTTAATGGTGTCCTAGCACATGCGGCATATCAACGTGATGATATGGATATGGCGAAACGGTATGCAGATCGAACCGTGCATGTTGTAAAAGGTTCAGATGCGGTTGCGCAATATCTCTTGGAAGGTTTGGCGGGTGCATCTGAAGTATTACTGGGAATGTGGGAACAAGATGCTAAGCGAAGCATTGTTATGAAAGAGCCAATGCAAATACTGCTTAAGGCACTGCGTAGTTATTCTAAAACCAACACGATTGGTCAGCCTCAGTACTATCGTTATCTTGGCCGCGAAGCTTGGTTGGAAGGTAAACGATCACAAGCCAGAAAGTTTTGGCAACGTGGCCTGGATAAAGCGATTGAATTGGATATGCGTTATGAGCAAGCTATGCTTCGTTATGAACTAGGCCGACATTCTAATGGTGAGTCAGCACGCAACAACTTAACCCAGGCTCGCGATAGCTTCGACATTCTTGGCGCCGAATCAAATTACCAGCAAGCCCAGGCTTTGTTGGGTAAGCTTGCTTAATCTACAGGCTTAACTTTTTCAAGTAAGTTTTGTTCCAGTAATAAATTCACCGTAAAGCGAATTCCAAAACCAGTAATGGCTGTAGGTATGTGAGCCAGGCCTCCTTTATTATTACCGGATGACAAATCCACATGTAGCCACGGTGTTTTATTGACGAAGCGGCTTAAAAATCGACTGGCTAGAATGTGATCAGGACCACCACTGATTGTGCATTGTTTAATGTCAGCGATTTCACTATCGAGGGCTGAATCAAAATCTTTATCTATTGGGAAAGGCCATACGCGTTCACCACTGTTTTTGCCCGCCTCAATAATAGGATTAAACAAATGTTGTTGGTTGGTGAATGCACCACTATACGTTGTGCCCAAGGCAGCCACACAAGAGCCGGTTAAGGTTGCATAATCAATGATAACCGCAGGCTTCTTCTTTGCGGCAAAAGAAAGTGTATCTGCAAGCACCATACGACCTTCTGCATCGGTGTGCATGACTTCAATCGTTGTGCCATTGGATGCGGTGATAATATCATTTTGTTTATAAGCTTTAGGGCCAATATGGTTTTGCGCTAACGCCAGCCAGCAATCAACAGGAAAGTCGACTTTAAGTTGAGTGAGTGCGAGCAGGCTGCCGAGTGCAACCGCACTACCTTCCATATCTTCATGCATACCGTGCATATATTGAGCAGGTTTTAAATTAGTGCCGCCGGTATCGAAACAAATCCCTTTACCCACTAGCGAGCATGCCGCTTTACTGGTTTTCTTTTTAGGCTGATAGCGCAAATGGACAATACCTGCATCAGCCTCGGGGCTACCTTGAGCAACAGCAACAAAGGCACCGGCCTTTTGTTTACGCAAGCTGGACATATTATGGAATTGCATTTTCCAGCCATGTTGACGCGCCAGTTTTACAACACGCTTGCGATAATTGCCCGGGGTTAATTCATTCGGCGGCAAAGTGGTGAGTGCACGGGCAAGATTATTACCCATTGCTGTGGCAAGGCAGGTGCGAGTGTCGAGTTTTTGTTTCTGGTTAAAAAGGTGCACTGTTTTTAGCTTACGTTTGGCCGGCTGTTTTGATTTAAAGCTGGGCATCTGCTCATTGGCAGCCAAAACAGCAGATAGTATGGCTTCAGCAACCTCACCAGCTTGTTTACTGCTTAGCCCAGGCATCGCGACGGAGAGGCTGCCCGGGTTGTTTTTTAGCTGTGAGCCAACCAGTTTGCGCGCTAAGGTCAACAAATCGAATGGACATACATCTTTGCTAACGGTGGCAATACTGGTCTGGGTTGCTGCTTTGTTGGGTAAATCCAGATCAAATTGGGTATTTGACTCAGGATCACGGTTAAAACGTGCCTTGAGATCCGCTTTATGAGCGAAATTTGGCCATTTTCCGTCTTTGATTGACTCCGGAAGTAGTAAAATCAGCTGATTTGTACTGGCTAGTTCAGCCTCTGTAGGAGTGCTTAGGTGTTGTTTTATTTGAATTTTCATTGTATTCGCCGCCTAATTTGCAGGTGTTTTGCCTTGACCTTATGGACCAAAACACCGATCATAGCGCGCCTATTTGTTAACGGATAGTAAAAGGATACAAATGAAGCCCGCTGACAAGAAACGAGTTTTAAAAGAAATGCTATTTGCGCGACGTTTTGAAGAACGTTGCTATGAAGCCTATGTTGAACGCAAGATTGGTGGATTCCTGCATCTGTACCCGGGTGAAGAAGCCTGTGCCTACGGTGTGCTGGAAGCGGCCAAACCGGGACATGACTATGTCATGACTAGTTACCGTGATCATATCCATGCGATTAAATCTGGTGTCCCACCAAAAGAGGTGATGGCCGAACTATTTGCAAAAGAAACCGGTTGCTGTAAAGGCTTGGGTGGTTCGATGCATATTTTCGGTGCAGAACATCGCTTTATGGGTGGTTACGCTCTGGTGGGTGGCCCATTCCCCTTAGCAGCAGGTATTGCTAAAGGCATTAAGCTTAAAGGTGGCGATGAAATTTGCATTTGCTTCCTTGGCGATGCGGCGAATAACCAGGGCGTGTTCCACGAGAGTTTGAACATGGCAAAGATTTGGGATCTTCCCGTACTCTATGTTTGTGAAAACAATCTATACGGTATTGGTACACGCATTGATCGCTCAACTGCGGTTATTGATCAATACAAACGCGTTAGTGGTTATGACATTCCCGCGGCACAAACAGATGGTCAGGATATTGACAAAGTTTATGCAGCAGCAGAAATCGCGATTGATCATGTACGTAGTGGTAAAGGCCCATACTTCCTTGAGTTGATGACATACCGTTATCGTGGTCACTCTATGTCGGATTCCAACGCTTACCGAACTAAAGAAGAAGAGCAGATGTGGGGTAAACGTGACCCAATCATTATTCTTCGTGATCGACTCATTGCAGCGGGTGAAGTGACATTGGATGAATACGAAAAAATGGACACTGATGTTATTGCTGAAATTGAAGATGACATTATTAAATTTGCCGAAGAATCACCTGAGCCGTCAGCAGAATTACTTGATAAGTATGTGCTTGCCGAAAATGACCCTTGGGTTAACGGAGGTGCCAAGTAATGGCTGAGATTATGTATTGGGAAGCCTTGCGCCGTGCCCACGATGAAGAAATGGATCGTGATCCACTCGTTATTTGTATGGGTGAAGATATTGGTGTTGCCGGTGGTACCTATAAAGCAACTAATGGCCTGTATGATAAGTTTGGTGCCGAACGTGTGATTGATACACCAATTTCTGAAGGTGGCTATACCGGTTTAGGTATTGGTGCATCATTTGTTG
>Ga0316207_10005113_pt1 | contig 11021 bp, 10 predicted proteins | sample 6weekpyrite_MG_FD_204943 | JGI IMG/M metagenome (GOLD analysis project Ga0316207, IMG submission 204943) | Microbial mat bacterial communities from mineral coupon in-situ incubated in ocean water Damariscotta River, Maine, United States -... | ecosystem: Environmental > Aquatic > Marine >...
CTATCTACAGAATTATCCATGGGTGCCTTCTCAGCTACCTCCATGGAAGATGCGATGGCATTAATTGCTCAGCACAAGGAAAATATCTTTCTTGCCGTTCTCGATTTGAACTTGCCCGACGCGCCTAACGGTGAAATTGTTGATGCTGTGCTCGCCACCGGCCTTCCAGTTATCGTGTTAACCGGGTCGATGAAAGAATCCATGCACGATATGATGGCCGCGAAACCCATTATTGATTATGTGGTTAAGAAAAACATGAATGAAATGTCTTACCTAGTGACTCTCATTGACCGCGTAAAACAAAATATGAATACCAAAGTGCTAATTATCGATGATGATGACACTAGCCGGGAGCTTCTATGCTTACTACTACATATTCAACATTTTGAAATTCTCGTTGCCTCTAGTGGTAGTGAAGGTCTTGAGATATTGAAAAAGCACCCTGACATAAAACTCATTATTACTGATTACATGATGCCTGAAATGAATGGTGAAGAGTTTGTATTACGCGTTCGTGAATTATTTACTCGTGAACAAATTGCAATCGTCGCTATATCCTCAACAGCTGATAAAAAATTGTCCGCTAAGCTCTTAAAAAGTGGTGCCACTGATTTTATATCCCGCCCATTCCTCAATGAAGAGTTCTTTTGTCGAATTGGTAATAACATAGATGCGGTTCGGCGCTTCGAGCATATTAAGAATACTGCGATACGCGATCACCTTACTGGCCTGTATAATCGTAAGTATCTATTTGAAACAGGCTTAAAACTTTACAACAATGCAAGGCGTAAGAACCTTACTATTGCCGTGGCGATGATTGATATTGATTTTTTTAAAAAAATCAACGACACATGGGGGCATCATATCGGAGATTTAGCTTTACAGCATGTATCGAACCTGCTCGATGAGCACGTCAGATCTTCTGACTTATTAGCTCGAATTGGTGGCGAAGAATTTTGCGTTATTGCCACTAATATCGACCCAGACATTGCCGATGTTGTCTTCAGGCGAATACTAAAGAAACTCGAAAATACACCATTAGTCACCGAAACAACTACTATCAATATAACTGTAAGTATTGGCGTAACGTTGGAACTGCATGACAACCTTGAAGCCATGATTAATGCGGCAGATGAGAACTTGTATGCGGCTAAAGAAGCTGGACGTAACCGCCTTGTTATGGCTTAAGTAAATTAGATAAGAAATTCTTCCTTTCAGATTCCGGCATATCTGCTATTTTTTCTGCTTCTTTATAAAACTGCATAAGATTATTTTCATGTTTATTCAAAAGTAAATTAAATTCTGTAACATGCCCCTGGTACGTACCTACTGGTGCTAGCCGCGCATTGTTAAGTGGCTTATTAAACCAATGATCAAATCCTGCATAATCATCCCATTCTTTACGTAATAAAAAATAGGCCTTTCTTAAAGAACCTAATATTTGTTTTTTCTTCGAACGTTTTTTATCGTCAGTTTGCGACGATTGATATAACGCTTTTAATTGATTCCTATGCTTCAACAATAACTTAACAAATTGCTTATCGCGCTGCTGGGCAATGATATAATCAGAATAATATTCTGGCTGTTCCTCGTATGCTAACCAACGCCGTACACCTTCATCCTGTACCGCAACCGCAAAAGATTCATTTAATTCACTGTCGTTTTTAAAATATATTTTTTCATGCGCTAACTCATGGAATAGAATCCCCGCTAGCGTTAAATTGTCATAACGTAACATTGGATTGTAAACAGGATCTGAAAAAAAACCACGTGTTGAATAGGCGGGTGATGCCGCTATATGTACATCCCAACCTTCTTGCTCAAGCTCTTCTGCAATGGCTTCAGCGTATGCTCTCGTAAAATAGGAACGATAACCCAAACAACCAAAAAACGGGTAACACCATTGTTTTGTCTCTAATGATAACTCAGGTGTTGCAAAAACATTCCATAATACATAGTCACGTTCAAGATCAGTATAACCACGAAAGCTATCTGAATCGGGCAAATATAAATCACTGATTGCAAAATCGTGTGCGCGTTCAACGTATTTTAGTTTTGCAACAACTTCTGGTTTCGTTTCAGGATCTGCAATGACTTCTGGAATAGGCCGACGTTTTGAGATGACTTCTAACTGACCAGAAAATGCATGACCATAATACTGCAGCTCAGCACAACCGCTGAGTAGCAGGAGAAACAGTGACAACAGTAGGTGTCTTGTAAAAAACATATAAATCTAAATTAGACAGGATTAACATGATTTACAAGATATGAATCATTATCACAAATAACATCCTGTTAATCTTGTAAATCCTGTCTAAACAAAAAAGGCTGCCCAAAGGCAGCCTTTTAATAAACCTTAAGCTTTAACTTACAGGTTTGAGTAGTAGTCGATCAAAATCTTAGCTACTTCAGGACGTGAGAATTCTTTAGGTGGCGCTTCACCATTACCTAACATTTCACGAACCTTGGTACCTGATAACAGTACGAAGTCATCTTTTTCATGGTCATCAACTTCACGCATCATCACAACCTTATTAAGCTTCTTAGACCAAGCAGTGTGATCAGCCATGAACATTTCAATGTCTAGTGCGCCCGCAGGTACTTCGTCTTCGAAGATAGTCTGTGCATCGAAGGCACCGTAGTAGTCACCAACACCAGCATGGTCACGACCAATAATAAAGTGGGTTGCACCCATGTTTTGGCGGAAGTACGCATGTAAAACAGCTTCACGTGGGCCAGCATAAAGCATATCGAAACCGTAACCGGTAACCATTGCGCTGTTTGCCGGGAAGTAGACTTCAACCATTTTACGAATCGCTGCATCACGTACATCAGCAGGAATATCGCCTGGCTTCAATTTACCAAGCAGCATGTGAATAACCAGTCCATCACAACCTAAACGGTCCATCGCCATGTGACACAGCTCTTCATGTGCCAAATGCATTGGGTTACGTGTTTGGAAAGCAACTACCTTGTTCCAGCCATGTTCGGAAATTTCGTTACGAATTTCTACTGCAGTACGGAAAGTATCAGGGAAATCATTAATGAAGTAGCTGAAGTTCAATACCTGGATAGGACCAGAAATCGCAAAACGACCAACGCTATTAAATGCTGCAACACCTGGGTGTTCCATATCATCAGTACGGTAAACCTTATTCGTCATTGTCGCCATTTGTTCATCAGTGACTTCTTCGATGGCTTCAACTGTTTGAATCGCAATAACCGGATTACCATCAACATTTGGGTCACGCAGTGCAATACGTGCAGCGCCCTGAACTTCTGAGGCATCTTCAACCAGGTTCATAACAGGAACCGGGAAGAACTGGCCAGACGTTGTCTTCATATTTTCGGCACAACCGATGGCATCAGCCACGTTCATGTAACCCGTTAATGGTGTGAAATAACCACCACCCATCATCACAGCATTACCTGCTGCTGCTGAGCTAATCACCACTGAAGGTAATGTTTCGGCTTCCTTTGTTAATGCAGCATGCTCGGTCGTATCGTAAACGAACAATGGCTTTAGTTCGTCAGCACCAATTGGTTTAATCATGGGTATTCTCCGTATCTCACTAATTTAAATTCAGTCTGCGGCGGCAAATATCTCGCCATTCTTCGCATAGGGATGCCGTTGTACATCAATATCGGCTCTGGTTTCAAACAAAATTACACTAATAGATACCATGATGGGGCTTATAGGCCAGCTATCCCCCTGATAGTACAGGCTCATGCTATGATCTGCCTATGAAAACCTATTTAGTAGGCGGCGCCGTCCGTGACAAATTACTCGGTCTTGAGCCAAAAGAACGCGACTGGGTTGTGGTTGGCTCCAGCCCCGAGGAAATGCTCAAATTGGGCTATCAACCGGTTGGCAAGGATTTTCCGGTATTTCTTCACCCCAAGACTAAAGAAGAATATGCGCTGGCTCGCACTGAGCGTAAAACGGCTCCCGGTTACACCGGCTTTAGCTTTCATGCATCAGCTGATGTCACCCTTGAGGAAGACTTGCTTCGTCGAGATCTCACTATTAACGCCATCGCCATGGACGATAACGGAACACTTATCGATCCTTTAAATGGTCAGGCCGATCTGGATGCCGGCTTACTCAAACATGTCTCAGATGCGTTTACCGAAGATCCAGTGCGAATTTTACGCATAGCCCGATTTGCCGCCCGTTTTGCCAAATTTGGTTTCAAGGTTGCTCATGGTACTAACCGGCTAATGCGCGACATGGTCGCGCACGGCGAAGTCGATGCACTGGTCGCTGAGCGCGTATGGAAAGAATTTGAAAAAGCTATTAACGAAGACCAGCCACAGGCTTTTTTCAAAGTGCTACGTGGCTGTGGTGCACTGGCAAAATTATTTCCGGAAATCGATGCGCTCTATGGGGTACCGCAACCAGAACATCATCATGGCGAAATCGATACCGGTGTTCATGTCATGATGGTGCTGCAACAGGCATCTCTTCTCAGTGATGACCCTAAAGTACGTTTTGCTGCACTGACTCATGATCTCGGTAAAGCCACAACCCCTGAGTCTGAATGGCCACGACATATTGGCCACGAACAACGCAGCGTTAAACTGGTTGAACAACTTTGCGACCGATTCAAAATTCCTAATGACTATCGTGCGCTTGCAAAAATAACCGCGCAGTATCACACCCACTGTCATCGGGCTGATGAATTAAAATCTGCCACCATGCTTAAAGTGATTGAGGCCTGTGATGGCTTTCGCAAACCTGAACAATTTGAGAATTTTTTATTAGCTTGCACGGCCGATGCACGGGGCAGAAAAGATCATGAAAACGATGACTACCCACAAGCGAATAGTTTTCGTCGTGCCTATGTAGCAGCGAATGCAGTGGATACGCAAGCAATTATTGCTCAAGGGCATCAAGGGGCTGCAATACGTTATGCATTACAAAAAGAGCGCATTACCGCTATTAAAAAAGAATTGAATAAAAAAGCTTAGGAACACTCAGCAATCAAACGTTCACGTTTAGCCTGACCACTGGAAAAATAGTACAAACAATCTGCACAAAGACAATCCGCATATTCACTGGCAATAACACTACGCTGCGCCTCGCTCAGATGAATATCAGCACACTGGCACTGCAAAACATTATTGGTTTTACATTCAAAATCTGTTTTACAACGCGGACATTGCTTAATTTCGTGCTGACACATGCCCATACAATAACAGCTAATGATTAGCTATGCATGAACAAAAATTAAGCCTTTATATAACGCCAATCTTCCTGCATACGCTGGATAATCTGACTCAGTGCAGAAGGTGCGACTTTAACTTCAGGCAACAACTCAACATCAACACCTCGTTCCTCCAGGCGTTTAATTGCTCTGGCACAAGCAAGAAATTCAACATTGCCATATTGTTTTTTAAGTTGCTGAATACGTGGCTGAAAAGAAGAAACGCCGGTTCGCATTAAATTCAAACCGCCATCATTGGCAATCACTTCTAAACGTAAATTTTTATCTTTCTGCTTATATGAAATCAGCATTTGTTCTGCTTTATCCAGCGCTGCACTGATTTTATCTGGATCAGCAGAGGTTAAATGTAAAATAACATTACCTAATTTAGCAGGAGCAATACTGTCGGCTGCCGCAAGCTGGTTATTACTCATAACACCTTGGTGACTAAACCAACCAACTACAACACCAATACTCAATACCAAACACGCCGCCACGGCCCAACGTGAGTAGGATTTATTTATAGGTTGTGACATTGTATTTCTATGAGGCGTTTCTTCGTAGGCATGCTGAACCATATCGTGCAATAAACGCAACTCATTCATACGCTGATTAACGCTGCTATCCGCATTAATTGCCGATAACACCCGATCACGCTCGCTTGCATCAAGCTGTTCATCAAGAAAAGCGCATAGCTCTTCATCTGAAATAAAATATTTATCCTTACTCACGACTTACTACTCCGTAATTTAACTATTTCTGCACCAGCCTTTACTGGCTGTGCAGGATCAATTAATAATTCTTTTAACTGGCGTCTAGCACGACATAATCGGCTCATCACCGTGCCTGCAGGAATATCCAATATTTCTGCTACTTCTGCGTAACTAAACCGCTCCAAATCCACCAGCGCTAATACTTCTCGCTGACCCGATGGTAGCTTCTGCATTGCTCGCCTTACACGCTGAACTGTTTCATAGCGTGAGTTCACCTTTTCAGGTGTCTGCTCATCAATATGTAAATCTTCATCAAACTCAATGGTTTCTTTCTTACTGCGTAAATAATCGTGCCAGGTATTCATCAAAATTCTGAATAACCAGGGACCCATTGAATCCAGCTCTCTTAACTGTTTACGTTGTCGCAACGCTTTGGAACAGGTTTCCTGTACCAAATCATCTGCGACATCCGGGCTATGACTCCAGGCAAACGCAGTCCGATACAAACGCGCACGATTTTTAGTCAGCGCCTGCTCAAATTCACGATTTTTGCAGAATGTGTCAAACAAATTCATAGCTATATCCATGTCCCTAATTAATAGACGAATAAGGTAAGGAATTATTCCATTTTATTTATATTTTTCTATTTACTACCCCCATAGAAAAGACAAATGCCAAAAAGGGAATAAATCAGAATCGTCGCTCGTCTATCCTTTCGAGTTACAACAATAATTATAAAAGATTCTTTTTTCTAGCAGTTAATAATAGCTGAATAAAAATTATATTTATAACAAATACCACCCGATTTGGAGAAACCAATGTTCACATCTACCACTTTTAAACGCAGCGTCATTGCCGCTGCGTGTACGACAGGCTTGTTGCTGTCTGGCTCTGCCAGTGCGGTCAACTGGCTCATGCTGCAAGGCGTGGAAGGTAAAAAAGCACCCGATCACCGCTTGTTTGCTTTTATTCAGCCTGCTTATGACGCTTCTGTCGGCGGTGACAAACTAGAAGGTCTTGTTAACCCTGCAACTGGAGTTGCTTTTCCAGATGGCGTTAGCAATGGTCAACATGCTGTTCCAAATACCATCACGCCTGATTTTGATGAAACCAGCTCTGTTTACCTACGTCGTGCACGTCTAGGTATGCGTGGCCGCTTCTCTGGTCCGTTAAAAAATAGCTTCACATCAAAGATGAACTACTTTTTTATGTTAGCACTTGATGATGGTCTGTTTAATCAAGACCAATTTGATAGTGATCGCCGACCTGTATCACTCGATCACGCTAGTTTAACCTTTAACCACATCCCAGGTGCTCGTATTCGTGCTGGTTTATTTAAAAACCCCATCACCGATGAATTATTCCAGGGTGTAGCAACCATTGACTTCATTCAATTCACCAGCTTTAACGCAACTCAGGTACTAGAAAACTTCTATGCCGGTAATGCTAATGCTGTCGGTAATGCCGGCGGAGCTAGCTCTACACAACTTGGTACTGCACAATACAGTGCCTATGGTTTTAGTGCAGTCCGCGACTGGGGTATCCAGGTTTTTGATAGCTTTAAAGTTGCTAACAAGTCTTGGGATTTAAGCTATGCCGTTAAAGTCGGCCGTGGTGAATCTATTAGCCGTGGTAGCGACAGTGATAACAACGAAGAACTGTACCTCTATGCTTCAGCAGAAAAATTGCTACCCGGTGGTCGTGGCCCACGTAAGAATGGTGTCAAGATGTATGCATGGCATCAAAGTGGTGAACGTCAATTCTACACCGACACCACTGACCAGGAATTTGACCGCACCCGTTACGGTGTAGGTATCAAAGCGCTGGGCAAATTCTTTGGTTCTAAGTACAAACACCGCTTCGGCGCTGAACTGGAATACGCAAAAGGTATGATCTTCATGGGTCCCGCTGCTGGTGCGGCACGAGGTAATGCTACAGCTGGTCCAGGCAGTGTTGCCTTTGCGGCAGATGAAGACAATAAATCACGAGCTTTCCAAGTTGAATATGGTTTCTACCTAAATAAGAACTGGCAGTTTGATGTGCGTTGGGCTCGCGAGCAACGTCTTTACGAAACATCATCTGATATCAACGATGGTAGTGAACGTGAAATTGATGAAACTACGCTTGGCGTTACTTATCACTTCACCAAGAAATCACGTTTAACTTTTAACTATGCTTTCCGAGATGTTGACGCTCCAAATAGCTACGATGCGTCTACTGGTATCGGTAATGCTACAGTTCGCAGCAGAATTGACAACAACGTTAACACTGTAACTGATTCTATCGGTGACCGCGTTGGTCTACAGTTAACGTACATTTTCTAATACTTGCTATAGGTAGTTATTAGGAAGCCCCGCAATGCGGGGCTTCTTTTTTTAATCCCGTTAATCATGTAAATCCTGTCTAATTATTTTTTGATAACTGAGCTTCAAAAAACCACAACAACTTTGCCAGCACACCACGTACCACTACCGCAGCAAAAATAACGCCTAATATATTCACCGACATATCCGCCCATTCAAAGCTACGCGTACTAATCATTATCTGGGCAAATTCAAGACTGACGCCTAGTCCAACAAGAAATAAAACAGCTATATATCGTCGCTTTATAAACTGCGCATACCAAGCCATCACACCAAAGTAACCAGCAAAATGAAATAACTTATCGGTCCATTTACCGGGCATCGGTATAGGATTGGGCGTTAAGGTCATGACAATAATAAACACCACCATAGCAGCACCAACCAAGTGCCAAAGTTTTAACCAACGTAATTCAGTCATAGGAAGATATAAAGCAGACCTGCACCAAGTATTAAACGGTATACAACAAACGGCCACATACCCATGCGGCTAATAACTTTTAAGAATAAATAAATACAAAGATAAGCGGCTAATGCCGAGAGTGCGGCGGCTAATAATAAACCTGACCAGTCAACCAGCGTATCCATCTGGATCAATTTTACGGTTTCCAGACCACCTGATAAAACAATGACCGGAATCGAAAGCAAGAATGAAAAGCGTGCTGCGGCAGCACGTTCAAGACCCAACATCAAACCCGCTGTCATGGTAATTCCCGAACGTGACGTCCCCGGTATTAAGGCAATCGCTTGAGCGATACCAACAAATGCCACATCACCCCAACTCAAAGAATGTTCATTACGTGTTTGTTTAGAGCGCCAATCAGCCCAACCTAATAAAAGCCCAAAACCAATTGTGGTTGCAGCAATCACTAATGGCGAACGCAATTCTGTTGAAATGAAATCATGAAAAATTAGGCCGGCTAAACCAACCGGGATGGTACCCAGCAACACCGCCCATGCCAGACGACTTTCACCCACGGATTGTCGCTGTACAAGCGAACAACCCCAATCTTTTGTCATGCGAATTAATTCACAGCGAAAATACCAAACCACTGCCGTTAAGCTACCAAGATGCACCGCTACATCAAATGCCAAGCCTTGGTCTTTCCATTCATTTATTAATGGTAAAAGAATTAAATGTGCTGAGCTGGAAATCGGTAAAAATTCAGTTAAACCCTGCAGCAAGGCTAAAAAAAATGTTTGCTCAATTGGCATTCAAACGTCCCTTTATAATCGACTACGTTGATCTTGAAAACTAAATCCTTGCAACGACATATCGAGCCCCCGTGTAAACGCAATCACCTTAAATAACTCACCCATTTCTGAAGGCAGAACTAATTGTTTTATTTGCTGTGCCATTTTTATTTGTTCATTCACATCGGTTACTTTGGCAACACGCTGCTCAACTCCCATCGACAACAAGAAATGAGCCTGTGTTGTATAACCTGCTACCGACAAATCATTTTCCGCGGCCACCTCAGCCAATGCAGTGAAATCAACATGTGCGGTAATATCTTGTAAGCCAATTAGAATCATCGCATCCGGATGAGCACGATGTTGATAATGGCACATTAATGTACCCGTGTTGCGTTGCTGATGATAAAACTCTCGACGCGTATAGCCATAATCAATCAACAACACTAAACCTGACTCTAATAACTCCGAGATACTATGCAACCAGGCATCAGCGGCACTGTTAATTTCAGATTCATAGCCATCAGGAAATGGCTCACCAAGTTCCGCTTCAATTTTTCGTACCACTGCAACAAGATCAGTATCAGCGGCACGCGTGGTTAATTGCAATTCACTCTGATCACTCTTAACAACCTGTTCCCGCACCTCACCTGCTTCAATAATAAAGCGCTGTACCGGCATGGCATCAATAAGTTCATTCCCCAGCACCACACCGCGAAAACCAGAGACGGGTAAAGCATCCAGCCACTGCACATGCTCCAGGCATTGCGGGCAATACTGTTTAATTGTCTCTGTCTGGCGTTGGCGTAATTCCGCACTGAGTTCAAGAATATAATAGCGATCCGGCAACTGCTGATGAGTTTCCAGCTCTAATAAAATCGTTGCTGCCATAATGCCAGAGCCAGCACCAACTTCCAGAATATCAGCATGCCCAAGCTCAGCGATAACTTGCGCGCATTGGCTAGCGACACTCTGTGAAAACAAGGCCGATATTTCAGGTGCGGTAGTAAAATCACCTGCCTCACCAAATTTTGTCAATCCACCACTGTAATAACCTGCCCCCGGCGCATACAACGCCAGCTGCATAAACTCGGCAAAACTAATTTCCCCGCCTGCCCCTGCTATCTCAGAATGAATCATCTCTACGAGCGCCTCACTATGCTCACGCGCCTGCTGGCTCGGCTCTGGTAAATGCGTGTTCGGTTGTTTCGGACTCAATGACATGATTTATAGTTATAGTATGGGCTTTAGGTTACAGTGGTTAACATAATACCAGACATGAACAGGAAATAACGTGGAAGAAACATCAATCACTGGCAAAGTTGTTTTAGTGACCGGCGCATCTCAACGCATCGGCGAAACTATTGTGCGGCTACTGCATGCCGAAGGCATGAATATCATTTTGCACTACCGCAGTTCGCGCAGTGATGCACAAAAAATCCAACAGGAACTCAATGCACAACGTGAAAACTCCGTTATTTTAATTCAAGCCGATCTGAATGAAACCAACAAAATATCGGAAATGATTCGAGAAGCCGTCAAAGGCT
>Ga0316207_10005114_pt1 | contig 11020 bp, 11 predicted proteins | sample 6weekpyrite_MG_FD_204943 | JGI IMG/M metagenome (GOLD analysis project Ga0316207, IMG submission 204943) | Microbial mat bacterial communities from mineral coupon in-situ incubated in ocean water Damariscotta River, Maine, United States -... | ecosystem: Environmental > Aquatic > Marine >...
GCAAATTGTCAAGGGCCTTTATATCGTCGATGGCCGGCGCCAGATTCTGCTTGCTTAGCTTTTGTTTTTGCCGATTGACAATGACCGGGAAATGACAAAAAGTCGGTGGAGTCAGATCGAGACCTTCGTAGAGCGCCAGTTGCATCGGTGTTGAATCCAGCAAATCTGAACCGCGAACGACGTGCGTAATTTCCTGGGCGATATCGTCTGCCACGACAGCCAGCTGATAGGAATATAATTGCTCCTTTCTCTTTAATACAAAGTCATCTTCGATGCTGGAGCTCAGTATTCCTTGAATGCCATCATTCCAAGTATAGGATTTACCCTTTGCTCTAAATTTATAGGCACAAGCAAGTTTATGCTCTGTTTGCAGAGTGCAGCTCGGCAAATGTACGCCGTGATGACGGGCTAAGTGTTTTCGGCTGCAAGGGCATCGATAGCAATGGCCTTTTTGATCGAGGGAGGACAGTATCGCCTGGTAAAGTTCGCTTCTGTCCGATTGATACGTGACTGGGCCATCCCATTGCAGTCCATGAGCTTGCAAGGATTTCAGAATTAATTGTTTGGCTTTTGGGTGCTCTCGAGGGGGGTCAATATCCTCAATTCGCAGCAGCCAATCACCAAGATGATAGCGCGCGTCCAGGTAACTGATGACGGCAGCAAACAAGGAGCCAAAATGAAGAGGCCCGGTTGGAGAGGGGGCAAAACGACCGCGATATCGACACATTTCGAACTGGCTGACGGGGCGCAAGTATCAGTAAGGGTCGTCGTTGGGTTGAGCGACTACCCTTGGTTTCTATATACCTGTTTGCCTTTCTTTGATTTCTGCCAAGGTTTTGCAATCAATGCACAGCGTTGCAGTGGGCCGCGCTTCGAGACGGCGCACACCAATTTCGACGCCGCATGAATCACAAAATCCGTAGTCATCTTTTTCAATCAGATCGATCGTTTTGTCAATTTTCTTAATGAGCTTTCGTTCACGATCTCTGGTTCGCAGTTCCAGGCTGAATTCTTCTTCCTGCGTCGCCCGATCCGCTGGATCAGCAAAATTGGATGCATCTTCTTTCATGTGCAGCACTGTTCGATCGACTTCTTCCATCAGTTCTTGCTTCCAAGAGGCAAGAATTCCACGAAAGTGCTCGCGCTGTTCGTCGTTCATGTACTCTTCGCCCTTCTTTGTCTCGTAGGGCGTAAAAGCGGAAAACGAGTCTGCTTTTGGTTGATTTGCCGGCATAAAAATGATCTCGAGTTACGTATTTTTTTCGTCTCGCTGACAAGCCGGGGCAGCGAGAGTTTAATGCTGAGTAGGGTTAGCGGATGATATTTTGAGCTGCTTCACCTGCTCAGCCTGCGAAAATTAGCAGAATCTTTCTGAATATGCCAATTTTTATTGGCGCACTGTGTACTGATTACCAGCAGGAACCGGATTCCGGCAGAAATAATTTCTGATACGCGCAAATATGGCTTATGGCCTATACTGAATGTCGAAATATACGAACTTGGAGGGTGATAATGGCAGCTAAAGCGATTTTGTTGGTTGACGACAGCCGAATTTCCAGGCTGATGCTAAGGGCGATTGTTCTGAACCAATACCCAGACTGGTTGGTCAGTGAAGCTGAGAATGCCGAAGCCGCATTAACGCTATGTGAGAATGGTTCATTTGATATCGTGACCCTGGATATGAATATGCCGGGTAGAGATGGGCTGACGGTCGCACCTGAAATACAAGAGGCGTGTCCTGCGGCAAAGATCGCCCTGTTGACCTCTAATTTTCAGGAACGGGTTAAAAACAAAGCACTGGAACAAGGTTTGACGTTCATCCCTAAGCCGATCACAGAAGAAAAACTCCTGGATTATTTTGCTGCCTGTTTAGATGATTAGCGCTAGTACTCCAACAACTTTGCAATGATGGCTAGATGACAACCAGAATGTTCAGAACAAGGCGCACTTGTGCCGGCATAGTGGCGCTACGTCGAGAGTCAGCAACAAAGCAGATGATGGCTTTTGGGCCTGTCTATCCATCATTGCAAAGTTGTTGGAGTACTAGTAGGTTTGCCGCATTTCGAACTTAAAAAGTGCCGTTTTGCGTTTCTCGCATGGAGTTTTGCAAGAGTCTCTGGCAATTTCAAATAAAAACCTTATTATCCCTGTGATACGAAACGCCCTAAGGAATGTTGCATGTTTCCCGATATTTTCAATCTGATTATCGATACCGTCGCATCTCTGTATTTGATGATCATTCTGATACGATTTATTTTGCAGTTGTCGCGTGCAGATTTTTACAATCCCATTTCTCAGTTTGTGGTTAAGGCGACCAACCCCTTATTGATCCCCTTGCGAAGAATTGTGCCTGGCTTTGGTGGCATTGATGTCGCCTCTTTGGTGCTCGCAGTCTTGTTTCAAGTGCTGGTGCTGGTACTTAAAATTGCGGTATTAACGCAGGGAATACCAGACCTTATCACAATATTGTTGATGTCTGCGGTGTTGGTGTTAGGGGTGTTATTGAAGATCTATTTTTGGGCTTTGCTTATTATGATTGTCGCAAGTTGGATTGCTCCGGGTAGCGGACATCCCGCCCTGTTGCTGATTAACCAGATAACCGAGCCATTGATGAAGCCGTTTCGAAACCTGCTGCCTCCTATGGGCGGTTTGGATTTATCGCCAATTTTGGTATTTTTGGTGCTTCAGGTACTGATGACGGTCGTCGACCACTTATCAAGAATGATTTGATATAAGCTTTCGCTGATGCGGTGTTATGCCAAAAAAAGCGCTAAGTTATTGAAATAACATCATTTAACATAAAAAAACATGTGTATGAATATCTTCATGCTTTACAGTTAATATATTGATTTTTAAAGATTTAAAGTTCCTTTCCCGCCTTTCACATACGCGCATTTACACTGCGATCAGCCGCTTTCCCCGCCAGGTCACAGTTGTTGACAAGCGAGCTGCCTATAATCACTAAATAGCGCCGATTTTACACGTTCCATGAGAATGCTGAATCGGACTTTGTCCTTCTCAGACAGTATGGATATTCGTAATGGCTTTCAGTAATTTGTCATACCAGGTAGATGCTTACAACAGTTGGAAGAAACGGCTGAAGAATGAAATAGGCAACTATCAGTCTTGGCTCAAAGACAATGACTTTAATTCTGATGATGTTCATCAACGCCTGCTCCGCGGCTTGAATTTGTTGCAAGAAGATCAGCTGACGATCGCTTTTGTTGGTGAGTATTCCAGAGGCAAGACGGAACTGATTAATGCTCTGATTTTTGCTGAGTTTGGAAAACGAATGCTGCCTTCACAAGCAGGCAGAACCACGATGTGCCCAACTGAGATTTTCTATGATAATGATCGCGCTGATTGTTATCTTCGTCTGCTCCCAATCGAAACGCGCGTACAAGATAAATCTATCTGTGAGCTTAAGGCAGAGCCTGAGGCGTGGCATGAAATACCGATTGATGTGAATGATCCGGACAAAATGAGCTTTAGTCTCAAGCAGGTCGCTTCAACGCGCACGGCAACGATCGCTGAGGCCAGAACACTTGGCTTTGATGAAACCATGTTGGAGCATGCAACGGGTCAAATAGATCGGGTGGTGATTCCGGTTTGGCGCCATGCAGAGATTAGTCTCGACAGCCCTCTGTTGACGAAGGGGCTCAGGATTCTTGATACGCCTGGTCTGAATGCTCTGGGCTCAGAGCCTGAATTGACGATTAGTATGATTCCCAAAGCGCAGGCGGTGATTTTTATCTTAAGTGCCGATGCAGGTGTAACGGCCAGTGACTTGGCAATCTGGAATGATTATATTCATATTGATGAAGCAGATCATCGTGCCGGACGATTTGCAGTACTCAATAAAATTGATGTGCTTTGGGATGATCTGCAAGGTGATCGTCACGTGGCAGAAAACATAGCCCGTGTTCGTCAGACGACGGCAAACCATCTGGGGATCGCCACAGAGGACATTATTCCTTTGTCTGCCAAGCAAGGTCTGATCGGTCGTGTCAAAAATGATGACTTATTGCTGCAAAAAAGCGCCTTGCTGAAACTGGAAAGGCTCATTTCGAAACGAATTTTGGTGCAGAAAGAAACACTGATTTATGATGAGCTGGTAGATGACGTGGTCGGCATGTTGCATAGCAGTCAAGCGATTCTCAATGAGCGTCTGGCTAAGCTATATGATCGCTATGATGCGTTTGCAAATGCCAACGTAAGCCCCGACGTATTGCAAGAATTAGCGGAAAAAACGCATCAGGATCATGATCTCTACTACAAAAAGCTGATTACGCTCAAATCCAGTCGTCGCTTGATGCAATCGCAAGGCGAAATTCTACAGCAACTGATCAGTGTCAATCGATTTGAAGACATTATGACTCAATCCACAACAGAGCTGCAAAATAGTTGGAGCACCTTAGGCATGAGCCGCGCGATGAATCATTTTTTTGTGCGTATCGAGCGCGATATTGAAAATGTTTGCACTGAAGCAAAGTTGGCTGACAAAATGGTTGGCGCTATCTATCAGCGATTTACGGCTGATATCACGGCCCGCCATTTAAAACCAAGAACCTTTTCGATTGTTGCGCAAAGGAAGTCTTTAAACGCCTTGAAAGCTAAGTCGACCCGGTTTCGTCGCAATCCAAAAATGATCATGACCGAACAAACTCTATTGATACAGCGGTTTATCAGCACTTTTGTTGCTGAAGCCCGCTCGATACATCAGAAAATTTTGCAAGAAGCCAGACGATGGCCTGATGAGGCATTATTACCGTTAATGCAGTACACACTAGAACAAAAGAAGATGCTGGCCACTCAGGTGTCAAAGTTAAAAGAGCTGGCAAGCAACACCAAAGATGCTAAAGAGCAGCAACAGCAGTTAAAGAACATGATTGATCAGACCCATGCACAGCTGAGCAATGCCGAACGCATTCAGCAACAACTGCGCCAGCCACCCCCCAGCCAGCAACAAATCGTCTCTTGATTATGATCCCAGGGTAGGATCGAAGCGCCGGTTGCCATTCATCAAAGGGGCGTTTACACTCCGGGCTCCTTTTATCGAAAACGCGATCTAACACCGAATGCCCAATTCCCTCTCTGGCGAAACTTTTGCTGTCGGCGCTTCATCAGATGACGCTTTATCAGAAAAATCTGTTGGCATCGTTACGCCCATGTTGCTTCATTTTGACGAAGCCTTGAACCTGGTTTGCGGTAAAACCTTGCAACAATACGACATCGTTTATGAAACCTACGGCGAACTAAATGCCACAGGCAGTAATGCAATATTGATCTGCCATGCGTTAAGTGGTGATCATCATGCAGCGGGTTATCATGCTGAGCAGGATGATAAACCAGGCTGGTGGAATAGTTGTATTGGCCCAGGGAAGCCCATCGATACCAACCACTTTTATGTGGTTAGCTTGAATAACCTGGGAGGCTGTAACGGCAGCACCGGGCCGAAGGCGGTGAATCCTGAAACGGGCGAGCTATATGGCCCAGACTTTCCTATTGTCACCGTCAAAGATTGGGTTGAAAGTCAGGCACGGTTAGCGGATGTATTGGGCATTCAGGTGTGGGCCGCAGTGGTAGGCGGCAGTCTTGGCGGGATGCAAGCCTTGAGGTGGTCTCTGGATTATCCTGAGCGCGTGAAACACGCGGTGGTCATTGCCTCCGCACCGAAATTGTCGGCGCAGAATATTGCCTTTAACGAAATTGCCCGCAAAGCGATCACTTCCGACCCGGACTTTCATGATGGGCATTATTATCGTTACGATACCGTTCCTGCCAAGGGTTTGATGTTGGCGCGGATGATTGGCCATATCACTTATCTATCGGACGCCTCCATGGGCGAGAAGTTTGGCAGGGAGATGAAGGCAAGTGAGTTTAATTTTGGATATGGCGTTGAATTCGAAGTCGAGAGTTATCTGAATTATCAGGGTGAGCGCTTTTCAAAAACCTTTGACGCCAATACTTACTTATTAATGACGCGTGCGCTGGATTATTTTGACCCTGCAGTTGATTTTGGTAGCTCTCTGGAAGACGCCTTAAAACGGGCAACCTGTGCCTATTTTGTGGTTTCATTTAGCTCTGACTGGCGTTTTTCTCCCGAACGTTCAGAGCAACTGGTGGAAGCGATGGTTAAAGCGGGAAAACCGGTAAGTTATGCCAGTATTGAAGCACCGCATGGGCATGATGCCTTTTTAATTCCCTCCCCACGTTATATGGATGTTTTTTCGGCATACATGATGCGAGTCGCCGAAGAGGTAAATGCCGATGCGGGCTGACTTAAACGTGATTGAACCCTGGATCAACCCCGGCACTCAAGTGCTGGATCTGGGTTGTGGCGATGGCACTTTGCTGGCCTATCTTCAAGAGAAAAAACAGGTGCTGGGTTACGGGCTTGAAATCGGTGCCGACGCAATCACGAGTTGCCTTCGTAAGGGTGTGAATGTGATTGAGCAGAACCTGGATTCCAAAGGTTTGGCAAACTTTGCGGATCAGCAATTTGATACCGTGATTATGACGCAGGCTCTACAAGCAATACGCCGCCCTGACGTGATGCTGGATCAGATGTTAAGGCTCGGACGCCAGGGTATTGTGACGTTTCCTAATTTTGGACATTGGCGTTGCCGTCACTATTTGTTGTGGAAGGGCAAGATGCCAATGTCAAAATCTTTGCCCTATACTTGGTACAACACGCCCAATATCCACTTGTGTACCTTTAAAGATTTTGAAGCTCTGTGCCAAGCGAAAAATATTAGAATTCTCAACCGCATGGTGGTGAATGACCAATTTGAGCAAAGCGGCTTTAGTCAGATGTGGCCGAACTTGTTTGCGCAGTTTGCGGTCTATCGAATAGCGCGTTTCTAACCGACCCTATCGGAGAGCGAAAATGAAAAACAAGTCTGTTTCTTTCATCGTATTGATGACGCTTGTGTTGTTTGGCACTGTGCAGGCTGAGCAAAAGCAGGTGTTCGATGGACCGAATGGCAGTGAATACCAGGTTCACTACAATGCCTTTACCAGCACATTTTTGCAGCCAGAAGTCGCCAAGCAATATCAGTTGGTGAGAAGTAAGGCGCTCGGCATTATTAACATTAGTGTCATTCGAAAGACGGCTGACGGCGAAAAAAAAGCGGTGGGTTCGGTGATTGAAGGGCGAATGAGCAATGACATTCAACAGCAGCAAATCCTGCCTTTTCAGCAAGTTGTAGAAAGCCAGTCGATTTACTATTTGACGCAAATGCAGTTTGTTGAAGGCGAGGTGCTGACCTTTGATATCACCGTTTACCCGGAAGGCAGCGTACAGCCTCTGAAACTACGATTCAGCCAAACTTTTTATAATGACGAATGATCCACAGACGTCAGAGGACATGTTATGAAAATTGTGCTGGCGAGTGGCAACCAAGGCAAGTTGAAGGAGTTTCGGCAGCTCTTGACGACGCACCATCTCGAGATTTATCCCCAGTCAGATTTCAATATTAAGGAAGCTGACGAGACCGGTCTGACATTTATTGAAAACGCCCTGATCAAAGCCCGACATGCGTCGAGACTAAGTGGTTTGCCTGCGCTCGCCGATGATTCCGGGCTGGCAATTGATGCATTGGGTGGTGAGCCGGGTATTTACTCTGCCCGGTATGCTGGCGAGCATGCGAGTGACCAAAAAAATATCGATCTGGTGTTAAAGAAAATGGACGATGTGCCCGACATGCTACGAGGCGCACGTTTTCATTGTGTTCTGGTTTATTTATCTCACCCTGAAGACCCCACGCCTCTGGTCTGCCATGGGCAATGGCAGGGTTCTATTTCGCGGGTTCAGGCGGGAACCGGCGGTTTTGGTTATGATCCTGTGTTTTGGGTTCCCGATTGTCACTGCACGGCGGCTGAATTAACTAAAGAGCAAAAAAATACGCGAAGCCATCGAGCCGAAGCGCTCAATTTATTGATGTCGCAAATCGATCTGATGAGCCCCCCGGTTCGCAGAGTCTGATCTTGACATGCTCGAACTGCCTCCGCTTAGCCTTTACATTCATATCCCGTGGTGTGTTCGTAAATGCCCCTATTGTGATTTTAATTCTCACGTCAACTCTCACCTAAGCAAAGCCCTGCCAGAACAGGATTATTTACAGGCGCTGAAGCGGGATCTCGAGTCTGACCTGGATTTTGTGCAAGGCCGTGAGTTAAAGACCATTTTTATTGGCGGCGGTACGCCGAGCCTGATGTCAGGCCAGTTCTATACTGACTTGTTGCAATATATAGCGACTCGGATTCCGCTCAAGCATGATATTGAAATTACCCTCGAAGCCAACCCAGGCACGACTGAGGCCAAGCGATTCGAAGCCTACCTTAAAGCGGGGATCAATCGTCTTTCGATCGGCGTTCAGAGCTTTGAGGACGAGCACTTAAAACAGCTTGGAAGAATCCATTCTGGTGCTGAAGCCGCGATCGCAATCGGTCAAGCGAAAAGGGCGGGTTTCAGTAATTTTAATCTTGATTTAATGCATGGCCTGCCTGGTCAATCGGTCGACGCGGCGATACATGACTTAGAGCAGGCAATATCGCACCAGCCAACGCATATGTCTTGGTATCAGCTAACCATCGAACCCAATACTGAGTATTTCCGAAGACCGCCAGTTTTGCCTGAAGATGATGCGCTTTGGGCGATTCAGGTTGCTGGCGTGAAGGCTTTGCAAAGGCACGGTTTTGATCAGTATGAAGTATCCGCCTTTGCTCAGCCCGATCATCAAGCACGCCATAATTTAAATTACTGGGAATTTGGTGATTATATCGGAGTTGGCGCGGGGGCCCATTCTAAGCTAACTATTAATGATAGTAAGCGCATACTAAGATATCGGAAAGCACGTATGCCAAACACGTATCTACTCGCTAAGCCTGATAATAGAATCGGATTTGAACAGATTCATCAAGAGGATCTGGGTTTCGAGTTTTTGATGAATGCGCTACGCCTGAATCAAGGCGTTGCTGAAAGTATGTTTGTCCAACGTACTGGCCTGGATGTGAAGGCGCTGGAGCCGCAATTGGGCGAACTCAGAGGCCGTGGTTTGATCGTCGGCAAGCGCCTGCAAACGACTGAAAAAGGACACCTGTTCTTGAATAGCGTACTGGAAAAATTTGCTCGGAACGGTATTTGATTTGTGAGTGGCACATATTTTCGTGATTCAGCTGCGTTTTTGAGGGGTATTAGGATTCAGATCAAAAGGCCGTTTGCGGTATTGAAATATATTGTCGAGAATTTGAGTTTCCCTTTGGACCAGCGTCTGCATCATGAGGCTAACATTTTCCATGCTGTGAAAAGCTGAGAAGCCTTGCATAATGAATGAATGAAGCGCCTCCAGTCCGGCCATTTCCGCTGGAGCTTCGGTTATTTTCAGTGAAAAGTTAATGACCGAGCTTCTTGCGTATCGATCCAGTTTTTTGCCGACTTCCGAGATGAGTTGAATTTGGTGGTTTCGCTGCACTTGATTATTGCAGTGGCGGTAGCCATCACAATAATTTTGCTCATCAACGACCGAGTGATTGAGCTTTTCGAAGATTGTCTGCGTGAGCTGGTAATCCAGTGTTTTTGTCAGCAAGTTGAGTTCAACAAGCAGGCCAACCGTATCGACAATACTTTTTGGTAACAGTTTGATTATTTTAGGAAAAATTCGTTCAAGATCTCTATCTCGATCACTAAAATCTTTTGCTGAATACAAATCACTTAGTAAAAATTGTAAGCCTAGTGTGTATCCGGGTGACTGGTAAAGATCCTGATGAGTCTGCTTTAAGCGTTCACTTTGCCAGTTGGTCAGCTGGATAAGCTGCTGTGACAAATTGTGGGAAACTTGCTCTTTGCGAAAATCATGGTAGGCAAGCATCGCTTTTTTTAGCCGGGCAGCGGCGTCACTGGATGCTTTGGTGTGGTAGATTTTGTCTCGAGACATACTCGTGCGTCAACCAGCTTATAGTGAATCAGCGGTTTTTCTAAAAGCCGTGTTTAAGCAAACGCAGCCTGTCTTTTAGGTTTCGGCTTTTTTGAAGCGTTTCTTCCTTTCTCTGTGCTTGCGCGACCGGAGGGAATGCTGTCGACAGCAGGCACCCATTTTTGGTCGTCTAAGGTAATGAAGTGACTCATTGCGTCAGTTTCGACGATGCGTACCGCGTTCGGGCTGCACTGTGCGCTTTCCAGCATCAAGTGGCGATCCAGGATACGGTCAATCTTTGGGATCAGGAACGTGCCATGTTGGATCAGCTGATAAATAGCCGGGTCGGTTCGATCCATCCAGGCAAACAGGTTTTCGATATTGCGTACGATTGTCAGGTGATCTTTGGTCGCTGTAAATAACTTGTGCAGTAGTTGTTTTTTTCGCTTATTCAGTTTTCCGAAAAACATTTGGCCGTAAGACGATGAGGGCGTGTTGTTAATCAGTCGAATGACCCAGGGCCACATTCCGTGACTAACCGGTTCTAGCAACGCCGAAACCAAAGGGTGGGTTTTGCCTCCCGGGAGTGCGGGGGCTTCCAGGATCAGCTCGACATCTTGATATAGCTCAGGTCTTTGACGCAAGGCCTCCAAGATAACCGCACCACCTCGGGAATGACCGTGAATTCTGATGTTATCGGTGCTTGGCAGATTCGCCAGAGCCTGGTTGAGTATGCAGGCATCGTATTCTATTGTCGCTTCAAGGTACTTGATCGGAATTTCCCAATCTGCCGGCTCGGGAATCGGGCCGCTAACAGGCGTATGGTAATTGCTGCAAGTAAGCAATATCAGTTCGGTTGAGGGGTTTTGATAGCTTTGCGTGAAATAGCAATGGTTTTCTAAAAAGCCGTGTACTGCAATGACAGTATGGTCTGCTTTGCCGCTGTGGCTGCGTACGCTGACAGCACCCTTGCCGACGGTGTAGACCTTGCCAGAAAACATCTCGGTATAGGTCTGATCAATTGGTTTGATCAGCTTTCTTGCATGTATGGCTTGCACGATCATTCTCCCGGTTATTCTGGCAACTCTTGTGGTCTTCCCTGG
>Ga0316207_10005115_pt1 | contig 11020 bp, 9 predicted proteins | sample 6weekpyrite_MG_FD_204943 | JGI IMG/M metagenome (GOLD analysis project Ga0316207, IMG submission 204943) | Microbial mat bacterial communities from mineral coupon in-situ incubated in ocean water Damariscotta River, Maine, United States -... | ecosystem: Environmental > Aquatic > Marine >...
CATCATCCATTTTTAAAATATTGCGACAGTCTCGACGGTGAATAGTGACACCACGTCCTTGCGTAATATACCCAATGATAGGTTCACCCTGTACCGGCTTACAGCACTGGCCAATATGCGTCAGCAAATTTCCAACACCTTGTATCGTAACATCACTTTCGGTTTCAGTTTTACGGATGCGTGTTGCCGGCGTTATTTGTTTTGCCTGTTGCTCTTTATGTGTTAAACGGTTAATTGCATTAGCCAACTGAATCGAATTAATATCACCCCGCCCAATCGCTGCCAGAAAGTCATCAGTATTTTCAAAGTGAAAATGTTTAGCAATGCTTTGATGATTAATATTGCGCACACCCAGTCGATTTAATTCTTTTTCAAGTACACCGTGGCCATTGAGGCAGTTTTCATCAAAGTTTTGCAACTTAAACCAGTGACGTGCCTTTGATAAAGCCCGTGACGAATTTAAATAACCAAGCTGTGGGTTTAACCAGTCCCGACTTGGCTTACCATTCTTTGTTGTTAAAATTTCAACTTGCTCGCCGCTATTTAACTGATAAGTTAGAGGCACCATTCGACCATCAACTTTTGCGCCACGGCAATGATTACCAACCTCCGTATGCACATGATAGGCAAAATCAAGCGGCGTTGATGCCTGTGGTAAATCCATGACATCACCTGTTGGCGTTAACACATACACCCTGTCCTGAAAAACTTCTGATTTAAAACGATCTATAAAATCGTCTGCATTACTTGATTCTTCTTTCCAGTCGAGCAGTTGTCTTAACCATGCAATTTTTTTATCATATGCTGCATTATTTTTAGACTGCTCTTTATAACGCCAATGAGCGGCCACCCCCCACTCTGCATGCTCATGCATTTCATCAGAGCGAATTTGAATCTCTATGCTTTTACCTCTTGGGCCTATCACTGCAGTGTGAATGGACTGATACAAATTCTCTTTTGGTGTCGCAATATAATCATCAAACTCATTTGGGATATGTCGCCATAAAGTATGCACAACCCCCAATGCCGCATAACATTGCTGAACGTTATCCACGATGATACGAATAGCACGAACATCATATAAATTGTGAAAACTGATTCCCTTCTTTTTCATTTTGCGCCAGATACTATATATATGTTTTGGCCTACCCGTTACCAAAGCATGTAAGCCAACATTGTTTAGCTCACTGCTGACTACTTTTACTATATTATCGATATAACGTTCTCTATCTACCCGACGTTCATCAAGGTATGAGGCTATTTGTTTATACTCAAAGGGTTCCAGATAACGCAATGCTAAATCTTCAAGCTCCCATTTTATTTGCCAGATTCCAAGACGATTGGCCAATGGAGCATAGATATCGATGGTTTCCTGTGCGATGCGTTTTTGCTTTATTGAGTTCAAAAACTTAAGTGTACGCATATTATGTAATCTGTCTGCCAGCTTGATTAACACAACACGAACATCATTCGCCATTGCCAATAAAAGCTTTCTTAAACTTTCTGCCTGAACCTGATCATGCTGATTGCGGTATTGATCAACCTGAGCATCGATAGCGTGCATTTTCGTCACACCATCGACCAGATCTGCAATCGAATCTCCAAATTGCTGACGAATAGAATCGAGCGAAATATCTGAGTCTTCAACAACATCATGCAGAAATGCTGCCGCAACTGATTCATAGTCAAGATGAAGGTTTACCAGGATATCTGCCACAGCAACCACGTGATTTACATAAGGCTCGCCCGAGGCACGAGTTTGTCCTTGATGCGCTTTTTCCGCAACAATATATGCTTGTCTGATTAACTCGATATCAGCCGGATTTGCTTCAGCACCAATTTGTTCCAGCCACTGATGCACGCCTTCATTGGTTGCCAGCTTTTCTGTAATCAATTGTGATTCGACATAAACCATGAATAACTTCTTTAATGCTATCCATCATTAAAAAACGGGTAAATGCTGGATTTTAAGCTCATTACAAGCAATAATTAATATAGCAAACCAATATAACTCATTGAAACCTTATGCTTTTCAGGTATAAGATGAAGAAATATTGTAGACGACTAAATGGAAAAACATATCCATTTAAATTAAAGATAGCAGACAGTAAAAAATAAATCCTGCGGAGTGCATATGCAAAGTCAATTCTGGCAAAAACCGACAAAAGTTTTCTTTTCATTTTCAATATTATTTATAGCAAGTATCGGCTTTGCTCCAACTGTTTCTAATGCCGAAGTCATTCAGCTCCCGGAAAAAACCATGGCCACACCTCCCGCCTATTCTGTGACATTGCCGGGACGTGGAATGTCGATGACAGAGGTTATCGACAAATTTGGCGAACCAGAAGAAAAACAACCTGAAGTTGGCGAACCACCTATTACACGTTGGGTATATCCAAACTATATGGTTATCTTTGAGTACCAGTATGTTATTCACTCAGTCAGCACCAATAAACCAATGGGCCTAATGAAACCTGAAGATAAACAATCTGAGCCAGTTATGGCAGATGAAAATGAGCAACCTCAGGTACAAACGCCTGCTGATCAGTAACAGAAGATAATAGCCAGGAAGATTACTTAAAACGAAAATCAGGGAAAGGTGAATCGAGCCGCCATCTGTTCAAATCTTCTTCATGTAACCAGGTTTGGCGAACCGTAAGAACACGTTCAACAGCCGAGTTGTCATAGTAGTAACGTATATCAACAATTAATTCGGCCTTAGAAAAATCTGGCGCGACATTCTGGCCAATCGTTTTATAGCTCGTTACACGAATATTCTTTAAGAGTTGTCGCTTAAAATCTGAAAACTCTTCTGGTTCAAGATGAAAAGCACGCGCACCATTATAGTTACGCCATCGAATCGCACGTTCATAGGCTTGCAGTGTTTTATTGAGAGACTCAGAGGCTTCTGGGGTAAAAGAGCACGAGATTTGTAGCGCAGAAGTAATAAGGAAAAATGTAACTAAAATGACAGCGGTTAAGTTATTTTTTTGCATTGATATAAATCATGTGTAATAGATTAGGCAAAACAATATACCAAACCTGCTCTTTATATGCACATGCTTTATTGTACAGTGATTACTGCTTAATCAAACTCCATCACTTTAAATTTTAACTGGAAATAAAATAAGGCAACTGTTTTAGGTGTAACTTTAGGGATGTAAGTTGCATTTAACATAACTCGCCCGGTGCCAATCGATACAAACGGAAGCGCACCAAAGAATGGTTCATTGTTTTTATAATCTTTTCGCGTCATCATAAAAGCTATAACACTTAAATCTACTCGCCAACCATCCTTTGCTTTCTCAAGCGGTATGCGATATTTATAGCCACCACCTAAATAATTCGATACATCCTTATTACTATCCTTAAAGCTACTGCCAGCAACAAAAGGAATCCATTGTTTGTCAGGCTTAAAGTCGTATTCAAAGCCCAACCCCCAGTTTTCTTCATTATAGTTACCACTACCTGTATGAATCGCTTTACCATTGATAACTACCGACAACTCGTCCGCACTCACATGGAAGACACTCAAGCTTAAAACAACCATTAAGACAACTTTAAACATAATTTTTATCGCTCTCTATTCAGCAGGAAACCACACACAATTCTGAATATCGGCAATAAAAACAATGACTTAAATAATTTTTCGTCAATAAAATGACATCTAAGCTGACAGTCACTTATCTACTGAAGTAATGACAGCGACGGTAATTTGACACAAAATGACTCGTAAATTAACGTCAAAATTCCGCCAAAATAGGCGTAAAATGTGAATCAGTTTTAAATTTTCCTGCATTACATGGTTTGAGCACAAAAAATGTCAAATTTCCGTAACTCCAACGAACATCAAAGTATTAGTCGTATTGGAAAGTTTATGATTTTTGGAATGTGGATCGGACTGCTTGCACTTCTCAGTTTGTTTTTCTACAACTGGCAACAAAAAGAATTTAACCCTAACCAGTCCATCCAATCCAAAACTAACAGGCAAGGCCAAACAGAGTTAGTGTTACATGCAAACCGTCAAGGACAATATATAGCAAGTGGTTATATTAATAATGTCGCCGTTGTGTTCCTTGTTGATACCGGTGCAAACGATGTCTCCATTCCCCTGCACATAGCGAACAAAATAGGTTTAGAACGTGGCAGGCAAATTCGTTTTGAAACGGCCAATGGCATTGCTTATGGGTTTCAAACAAAACTTAACAGTGTAAAAGTTGGAGAGATTGAGCTTTCAAACATCAGGGCATCGATTAATCCAAATGTTAAGTTTGATGAAATATTATTAGGTATGAGCTTTTTAAAACACCTGGAACTAATCCAGAAGGATAAAACTTTAACACTCCGTTACTAACAGAGTATCAGTATCAAAAACTGGCACAATTCTGGCATATATTTTCGATTTGTACATTAATGACAATAAAGTGGCGCAGTTACCACAAATTTGAATAAAACCTTGTTATTAGTCAAAAAAGATTAATACTTAACGATAATTTGGAAGTCAACATAATATGAAGGCATTTATCATGAAGAATCTACTTACAAAATTTATATTTCTATTTAGCTTGTTAGCAATACCACACTTGGCTAGTGCCGAATTGATCATTATTAATGGCAACTCATGGGACAAAGAGGTCAGTGGTAAGATACGTGATAATGCAACCTTGTCACAGGAAGTTGATCTTAAATCTGATCTATTCCTGCAAGACAAAAAAGAATCCTTTGTGGTGGCATATATTGAACATCCTGTGCCAGTGCTACCCAATATAAGACTTGGTAGCACCTCAATGAATCATGCTGGTTCAGGAACACTGACAAGAAGTTTCACATATAACAATCAAACATTTACCTTAAGTGAAGCAATTAATACCCGATTAAACCTGGACCACACAGAAGTTGCCCTCTACTGGAATATTTTAGACAATGTTGTCGGTTTCGATCTGGGGCTTAATGCAAAATTCTTTGACGGTTCGGTTTACATGAATGTAGCAGGTGGTAATACTGTTAACGAAGCATTTGATGAAACAGTTCCTATGCTCTACGGTGGCTTACAAATAGAGCTCCCTTATGGTTTTCAAATTGCTGGTGATGTCAGCTACATCTCATTCGATGGCAGCAGCTTTACCGATACACTGATACGCTTACGTTGGACTTCCGATTTCCATCTCGGTGTAGAAGTTGGTCACCGAAGTTTTGTTATAGATTATGAAGATACTGACGCGAATGAATATGTAGATATCGATATTAGTGGTCCCTACGCTGGTGTCCATCTGGCGTTCTAAATAAAAAGAAACACGTTTAATATCCCTTACTTTTATAAAAAAACCAGCTAAGCTTAAATCAGGCTGGCTGGTTTTTATATTAATTTCTTTGTGGTTATTCGGGTTAAAACGTGATTAAAAAATATTTATTAAGCTTAATAATCCTGTTAAATATTAGCAGCCTGCCTGCTGAAGAAAATCCCAAGCTATCTTTCACTCCTTACGAAGAGCAAAAAGTTATTTTTGACTTTTACTTTGACCATCCTGAAAAAATTAATAGTGCACTTTTCTGGATACGCTCACTTTTAACACCCTTAATGGAAGCGCCCTATAATTATGCTCCGGAGTTTCTTGATATAAAGGTTATGATCCACGGTACTGAAATTGTCGCATTAACTAAAAAAAATTACACACAGTATAAATCTGCGGTTGAAAGAATGAAGTATTATGAATCTTTAGGCGTTCAATTCAAAGTTTGCTCGATAGCGGCTCACGACTTTGGTTACAAAGATTCTGATTTCTATGATTTTGTACAGATCGTTCCGTCTGCAATGACCGAGCTGGTACATTGGCAAACCAAAGGATATGGCTTAATTACCCCAAATATCTATAGTAAGAAACTCACAAATAAAGATATCCGCTAATTTAACTATGACTCAATCTGGATTCATTATAAAATAAACAGAATATCGTAATACTTTATAAAACCCAGATAAGCCTTCATGCCAGAAAATCCAAATGCAGACAGTCTGCAAACGCTCTTTTCGCCTGTTATTCCTGAGAGCAACCAAAAAACACAGTATTGGGGACAGCTCTACGGAAACTCTCTTGCACTGGCTCTGGTTGAATCTGCTATCAACTCTAAACAACCTATTGTTGTCATAACTGGGACGGCAGCAGAGGCTCATACGCTTGAAAGTGAAGTCGCATTTTATACGCCAGATGATATACCACTTTTACATTTCCCTGATTGGGAAACATTAAGTTACGATATTTTCTCGCCTCATCAGGATATTATTTCAGATCGCTTAAATAGTCTGGCTAAATTACCTGAGCTTCAAAAAGGTATCATAATTCTACCCATCCAGACTCTTGCGCAACGTATTGCACCCCGTTCATACATTAATGCACATAGCTTAAGTCTGGATATAGGCGACACTTTGTCACTTGATGACATTCGGGTTCGTTTTGAACAATCTGGTTATCAATGTGTTTCATCCGTTATGGAACATGGTGAATTTGCAGTTCGTGGCAGTATTCTTGATGTCTTCCCAATGGGTAGCCAGATACCATTTCGTATTGAATTATTTGATGATGAAATCGAAAATATCCGCAGCTTTGACCCGGAAACACAACGAACCATAGAAAAACTCAAGCAAATTCGATTGCTTCCTGCACGTGAATTTCCATTAGATAAATCTGGTATAAAGCAATTTCGTCAGGCTTTTCGTGCACGTTTTGAAGGGGAAGCTCAAAACTGCAATATTTATCGTGATATAAGCAATGGCCTCGCATCACCCGGCATAGAATATTACCTGCCGTTATTTTTTGAAACAACCGAAACGCTATTTGATTATATTCCTGATAACTGTATTGTCGTTACTGATAAAACAATGCTGGAACAAAATAATATTTTCTGGCAGGAAGTTAGCGAACGATATGAAGCACGTAAGCACGATATTGAACGCCCTATCCTGACACCTAATGAATTATTCTTGCCTATTAATGAAATAAACGCCTACATAAAAAAATATCAACATATTCAATACCAGCATTTTAAATATGAAAATAAAAATGCTGTTAACTTCAATACTCAGGTACCACTTAGTTTATTAATCGATATCAAACTTGAAACTCCTTCATCTCGCTTACAGAATTTTATTGTAAATTTTAAAGGACGAACCTTATTTTCATCAGAGTCAACAGGTAGACGTGAAGCCTTACTCGAATTATTACACGGCATTGATATTTATCCCGATAAATTTGAATGCTGGCAAGATTTTCTGAATTCCGGAACTAAATTCGGTATTACCGTATATCCTTTAAATGAGGGATTGTATACCTACGATCCTGAAATCGCAGTTATTACAGAGTCACAATTATACGGTAAACAGGTTTTACAACGCAGACGCCGGAAAAAAGCACAACGTGACAATGATATTGTTATTCGCAATCTTGCAGAGCTTACCATTAATGCACCAGTTGTTCATGAACAACACGGTGTCGGCCGCTATCTTGGTTTAACCAATATTGAAGTTGGTGGCATTGAGTCTGAATTCCTGATGCTTGAATATGCAGGTAGTGACAAACTTTATGTCCCTGTTAACACTTTGCATTTAATTGGTCGATATACAGGAGCTTCTCCTGATTCGGCACCATTACATAAGCTCGGTAGCCAGCAATGGGCAAAAGCAAAACGAAAAGCTGCTGAGCGAGTCCGAGATGTAGCAGCTGAGTTACTTGATATATATGCCAAACGTGAGGCCAAACAGGGTTATGCCTATCATATTGATGATGCTCAATATAACATATTTGCCAGTGGTTTCCCTTTTGAAGAAACACCCGATCAACAAACCGCCATTGATCAGGTTATCAGTAACATGCGGAGCACCAACCCAATGGATCACCTGGTGTGTGGTGATGTAGGTTTCGGTAAAACAGAAGTAGCCATGCGCGCCGCTTTTATTGCAGTACAAGATGGCAAACAAGTTGCTGTGCTTTGTCCTACAACTTTATTGACCCAACAGCATCTTGAAAATTTTCGTGATCGCTTTGCAGACTGGCCGGTAAAGATTGATTCACTGTCACGTTTTAAAACAGCTAAAGAAACGAAAGCAACTCTTGCTGAGCTGGAAAAAGGGCAAATTGATATTGTTATCGGCACTCACAAACTGATACAAAAGGATATCAAATATAAACAGCTTGGTCTGGTTATTATTGATGAAGAACATCGCTTTGGTGTGCGGCAGAAGGATCAATTTAAATCATTACGTTCAGAAGTCGATATTTTAACTTTAACTGCCACACCTATTCCTCGTACTCTCAATATGGCCATGTCTGGTATCCGGGACTTATCCATAATCGCCAGCCCACCAGCCAAACGCCTGGCAATTAAAACATTTGTTTCTCAATGGGATGATAATTTAATAAAAGAAGCTTGTTTACGTGAAATAAAGCGTGGTGGTCAGGTGTTCTTTTTACACAATGATGTTGAAACAATTCAAAATCAGGCAGATAAAATTGCTGAACTTATACCAGAAGCCACTGTGGAATTTGCACATGGCCAGATGCGTGAGAAACAACTCGAAGCCACCATGAGTGATTTTTATCATCAACGTTTTAATATTCTTGTTTGTACAACAATTATTGAAACCGGTATCGATATTCCTACTGCCAATACCATTATTATTAATCGGGCTGACAGGCTTGGTCTGGCACAACTGTATCAATTGCGTGGTCGGGTTGGTCGTTCACATCATGGTGCTTATGCTTACTTAATTACCCCTCCTGAGAAGTTACTGAGTGCGGATGCAAAAAAACGCTTAGAAGCAGTTGAGTCAATACAAACATTGGGTACAGGCTTTACACTTGCAACACATGATCTTGAAATCCGTGGTGCCGGAGAACTATTAGGTGATGAACAAAGTGGCCAAATGAGTGAGATCGGTTATACGATGTATACCGAACTACTGGAACGCGCCGTTGAATCTTTAAAACAGGGAATAGAACCTGAGCTGGATAAACCTTTATCACAGGGAACCGAAATTGATTTACATATTCCAGCACTTATACCGGATGACTATCTTAACAATATTCATGAGCGTTTAATTTTGTACAAACGGATTTCAAGTGCTTCATCGAAAGACGAACTTAAAGAGCTGCAAATTGAAATGATTGATCGCTTTGGCTTACTCGTTCAACCGATTAAGAACCTTTTTCAAATTACTGAGTTTAAATTACTGTTTACCAAATTAGGCGTAAATAAAATTGATTTAAATGCTCAAGGTGGGCGAATTATCTTTAATGAAAAACCGGATATCGACCCAATGAAAATCATTCAGCTAATCCAGACAAAATCTAACACCTTTAAACTGGACGGTAATGATAAGTTACGTATAACTAAAGATCTTGAAAATATTGAGAAACGATTTAAATTTTTAAATGATTTATATCAGCAGCTGGCGAAGTAAAGATTTGAATATATGGATTCCAGTGTAGACGGGAATCCATATTATCCATCCGGAAAGCCCTCTTGCTCAAACCCAAATTGACTCATATCTGTCATACGCTGTGGATATAAAATACCATCTAAATGATCAATTTCATGTTGTACTACACGCGCATGGAAATCATCTGCAACTCGTTCAATTTTATTTCCATACTGATCAAAACCTGTATATTTAAGCTTAGTGTAGCGTGGCACCATACCTCGTAAGCCCGGCACACTCAGACACCCTTCCCAACCTGATTCGAACTGTTCAGTTAACAACTGAATTTCCGGATTAATTAGTACAGTATTTGGCACCGGTTCAATATCAGGATAACGAGGGTTGTCTTCGACCCAGAAAATAACGATACGTTTACTAATACCTATTTGAGGTGCTGCAAGGCCAGCGCCGTCTAACGCAGCCATAGTATCGTACATATCGGTAATAATACTCTCCAGTTTTGGAGAATTATATTCTGTGACGGGCTTTGCCACTTGTTGTAGAATGGGATGTCCCATTTTTAAAACTTCTTTGACTGACATAACAGTATTATTTTATAGTTTGTGTAAAATTCGGGTTAATAAGTAAATCAACGTCATTATATAGGACTTAATATACTCTCATGCGAAATCCTGCTATTTTATTTTTACTGCATTTACTCCTTCCATTCAATATTTCGGCTGCCGTATATCAGGAAGAAGTAAAATATTATGATGTTGAGATTCTCCTGTTTGAAAATTTAAAGCCAAATCAGGCTAATTCTGAAACATGGCCATCCAGCCTGGAATTTGAAGTACCTGAAAATTCACTTTTTATCGGCTCTCCCTATCCAGGCCCAATCCCGACAAACTATAACCCACGCTTTACCTTTAAGCCGATTAAAGCATCAACTTATCAACTGCAAAATGAAGCTAAAGCACTAACAGAGCATGAAGAATACCGCGTTTTATACCATCGTTCATGGCGTCAGCCTGGAATGGACAGAGAAAATGCTGTAAGTGTTAAAATTCTTAGGGAAATACCACGCTTCACTCAACTTGCAAAAGATGAAGTTGTGACTGGTATTGAAAGACCAGAGGATGTACTTGAACTGCAAGCACAGTTACCTAACACAAATAAACTGCAGGGATTAGTAAAAATTACACTTTCACGCTATTTACACATCCAGACTGACATTCAATATACCGATCATATCATTACTAAAAGTACTGAAGATGAGGCACTAGCAGAAATAAAGCCCCAGGTTTATCAGCTAAAGCAAACCCGAAAAATGCGCAGTAAAAAATTACATTATCTGGACAATCCAAGGTTAGGTTTACTTGTATATATCACTCCGGTTAAACAGAAACCTAAGCCAAAGTAACGTATTACAGCCCTGGTATGACCTCGGCTAATACTTTGCGAACAGATTCAATACCACTATTAAGGTTTTTATTGATCATTTCCATTGTTATTTCTTCATCACTTAAACCTGCTGCCTGGTTAGCATTAACAGCAATACAGGCATAACATATATCAAGTTCGCGAGCCAGGGCCGCTTCAGGCATACCA
>Ga0316207_10005116_pt1 | contig 11019 bp, 9 predicted proteins | sample 6weekpyrite_MG_FD_204943 | JGI IMG/M metagenome (GOLD analysis project Ga0316207, IMG submission 204943) | Microbial mat bacterial communities from mineral coupon in-situ incubated in ocean water Damariscotta River, Maine, United States -... | ecosystem: Environmental > Aquatic > Marine >...
CCGGTGGCCCAATACTGGCTAAGCTGGCAGAAAAAGGTACGGCGGGTGTTTATAAGTTTCCCCGGCCGATGATTGATCGTCCGGGTTTAGAATTTAGTTTTAGTGGTTTAAAAACTTTTGCTTTAAACACCATGCAAAAATCCGATGGTAGTGATCAGAGTAAAGCGGATATTGCACTGGCATTTGAAGAAGCGGTGGTGGATACCTTAATGATTAAATCACGCAGAGCGATTCGCGAAACGGGTATTAAGACGTTGGTGATTGCCGGTGGTGTTGGTGCGAATCAGCGTTTACGACGTGAGTTGTCGGCGATGGCGGAAAAAGAAGGCGGAAAATTGTTTTATCCGCGCGTTGAGTTTTGTACTGATAATGGAGCGATGATTGCGTATGCGGGTTGTTTGCGGTTGCAAGCAGAGCAGACGGAAGAATTGGCGATTAATGTTAGGGCGAGATGGCCGATGGAAGAGTTATCGGCTTTGTAGGTTTGCATTTATTCCCTCTCCTAGGGAAGAGGGTAAGGGGAAAACTAAACCAAAAATATGATTTTCGGGTTTTCATATTATAAATAGGTCGGGAATCCCTTCCCGGCTTTTAAAGATCAAAGTCAAAAGCACCGGTCATCGCACCGGTAGGCGAGATCATTTTCTTTGCTCGTACAAAGAAAACGAACCAAAAGCCATAAAGATATATTTGGCGCCCCGATCCTTCGGCCTGTAAAAAACACAGGCTACCCTCATCAATCGTCAAAAACAGAGCTGCTGCGGAACTCGCAAAAGGCGCTCAGACATCCTCGCAGAAAACTCCCTGTTTTTAACTCCCTCTTCGGCTCAGTCAAGGGGGCCCGGTAAATCACAATCTAAACCCGCTTTTCTTTTAGCTTTTGATTCTTCTTTATTGTTTTGACTCACCCTCCCGATTTAACCAAGCCGAGGAAGGCGTAATATGGACAGGGCTTTCTGCGAGGATGTTTGAGTGAATGATGCTTTTTATCATTCGCGAGTTCCGCAGCAGCTGTCGATATTGCGACTGACGAGGGAACTCTCATGCTTTTTATGAGAGATTGGTTAACGGGCGGCACTCTTTTCGTTAGTTTTCTGTTGTTGCAGACAGAAAAGTGACCTGCTGTCGGTCAGCCACCGACGCCTTTGCCTTTGATTTTAAATCTTTGGATTTTGTTACTAACTTCAATACTCAAAGGCTGTAGCTAGGCAAACTAAATTTTTAGCGGTTTATTCGATCCGCAACTTAAAAGAGCAATTTAAATTTGTGTGAACTGGTGGTCATTCATTAATCACTTATCTTATGTATAATCGATATTAATAATAAAAAATTAAAAAAAGTAATGGATTTATCATGTCAGAGACTTTCGATCAGGCTCTCAAGATAGGGGGGCTTTTAAATAACCAGTATCGTCTAGATGCTATTCTTGGAGAAGGCGGCTTCGGTATCACCTACAAAGCACAGGACACCCAGCTTGACCGTCCGGTGGTTATAAAAGAATTCTTACCTCAAGACTTTGCGGCGCGCAGTACTGATACCAAAACCGTACAGGCACGAACAAATCGTTGTGATGATTACGAATACGGCCTTAAAGGTTTTTTAGAAGAAGCCAAAACACTGGCAAAGTTTCAGCATTCCCATATCGCACATGTAAATACCTTCTTTGAAGCCAATGGTACAGCCTATCTGGTTATGACCTATACCGAAGGTCTGGACTTAAATCAGTGGCTTAAAAAGCACAGCGAAGCGGTAGATGAAGCGACCATCCTTGAAATTGTTACACCGATTGTTGATGGCCTGATTAAAGTCCATGAAGCCGGTTTGCTTCACCGTGATATCAAACCGGGCAATATCTACCTGCGTAAAGAAGGCGGTGCCATGCTTATCGACTTTGGTGCAGCACGACAGGCATTGGGTGAGCACAGTAAGTCTATGTCGGCGATTATCTCGGTTGGTTATGCACCGCCAGAGCAGTACACCACGCGTGGTAAGCAAGGTGTTTATACTGATCTCTATGCGATTGGCGCTGTGCTTTATAAACTGATAACAGGTGAACCACCGGTTGAATCAGTTGACCGCAGTCACGATATGATGAGTGGAGGTGATGATCCATTAGTACCTTGTGTTGATGCGGGCAAAGGCAAGGTCAGTGACTGGCTCTGTGAACTGACAGATCAACTGCTGGTCTTAAATCCAACTGAGCGCCCGCAAGGCGCAAACGATGTTTTAGTTGCCTTAAAACATAAAAAAAATATTTCATCATTGACGACATCAGCAAATGATACGGATACCCGTGTAGTCTCTAATGATGATCGTTTTAAAACTACTTCAGCCACTAAGCCAGCGGTAAAGAATAATTCAGATCAGGGTAGTCGACTGAAATGGGTAGCAATGATCATCATTGGTCTGGTGTTGGCCGGTGGTGGAGTGTATGTAATTCAGGGCGCAGCAACAAAAACACTGCCGAAAGGTAATGCTATTTTATACCTCACTACACAACCCGCAGGTGCCGATATTTTCCTTGATGACGTTGCGCTTGGTACAACACCATTTAAAGGTGATGCTTTACCGGCTGGTAAGCATGAGTTACGTTTAGATCATCCGCAGTATGAACTTGAAATCAAGCAAATAACCTTAAAAAATAATTTTATATTAAAACAAAATATCGAATTAAAACCAGCAACCGGTAACTTAAGTGTTTTCAGTGTGCCTGATGGTGCTGTGATTTTTATTGATGGCAAAAACTCTAAAAAGAAAACGCCTTCAACCATTGAAAGTCTAAAAGCGGGCAAGCGAATTATTACGCTTAAGAAAGATAAGTATTACTTATTGAAGCATGATGTCACCATTGCAAAAGGAAAAACAGCTCGAGTTGATCTGGAACTGAAAGGTGGTGATCTAATTCAGTACAAAGGGGAGTGGATGAGTGAAGAGGAAAAAAGTTATCATATTATGTACGAAAAAGGCCTTTCTTTTGAAAAAAAAGATGAGATTAAAAACGCTGTGCATTGGTATGAGCAGGCAGTAAAAGGCGGGCTGGCAAAAGCACAGACAGCATTGGGGCGCGTGTATAGTGATGAGGATGCAGGGGAATATTTTAATGACGCTAAGGCCGTATATTGGTATCAAAAAGCAGCAGACCAAGGTGATGCTCGAGCTCAATGGTATTTAGCTGATTCATATGAAAATGGATATGGTGTAAAAAAGAATGCTACTCAGTTCGTTTATTGGGCAGAGAAAGCAGCGGAACAAGGAGATCTTAATGCTTTGGTTAGCTTAGGGTCACAATATTTAGATGGATATTATTATGAGTATTTTCCTGAGGAGAAGGGGAGCGCATTTATAGAAAAGGATATTAATAAATCACTTAAATGGTTAAAAAAAACATGCCCGACTGGAAATGAGAACGAAGTGGCCTGTAAACTGCTGAGTGATGCTGTCAAAATGAATGCTAAGATAAAAGAAAGCAGCAATTAAGAAATAATTGTGGGTCAATAGTTAAATAGGGATAGGCTTGATTGAAAAAATCGAATTATCCATCTTTGTGTTGGTGTGTTTTTTTAAAATCATGAGGGAATATGAAAAAAATATTGTTTGTTTTACTATTAATTTCCACGCCTGTTCTGGCCGACCCTTTTAATATTTATCTGCCATTTAATACTCAATACACCCCAGAGTCCTTAGGAAAATTTAAAAAAGCTTTTATTGTTGGGTATGAAGAAGGCGGTGATAACTTTCAGTTGCAGTTAGCACCAGTAACAGGTGTTGAACAATATATTGATACTCGAGCTGATCATGATCTGGTTTTAGGTTTTATGATGGGTCTGGGTGCTGGTTTTGAGTTTGAACTTAATACTCGTGGTGATAGTTCTTACGCCTCTCTCAAATACAGTATGTCTGCTGAAGGTTCTGCGTTAACACATTCTTTTCTTGTTGGGGCTATATCGTCAGCAACAACAGGGCATGGTGGTGCTTTACTGGAAGAAGATGATTGTGGTTTTTTTGATTTATTCTGTTTTATAGATGATATTTTTATTCTGTTTGGTTCTTCTAATAATACCTATGAATATGAGTATCGGGCAGAGCTCAGCGGCGTTATGTTAGGTTATTTGCAGGGTTATAAATATTCTAAAAATATTATGCCGTATTGGGGCGCATATTATGTGGATTATGATATCGATTATGAAGTGATTGATAACACCGGTGGTGGTGCTGACCAGAAAGGGAATGTTGATACGGATTTAATGTATCTTACGCTGGGTGCACGAATTAATGCCGGTGAGCCAGATAGTAAGGGTGAACAGAGTGTCTGGTTGCTTAATTATGTGTTATATAAAGATAGCAGAAGTCATGGCGGTGATTTAGATGGTGAGCTGCGTTTTTCTTATATTAATAAATATTAGTCAGGTCGGACGATGAGAATGAAAAATTGTTTGCGTTGGGTATTCGTGTTTTTATTGTTTTTGTCTGCTGGGGCGCAGGCAGAAATTTTCAAATGGGTGGATAACAATGGTCAGGTGCATTATGACGATAAGCCGCCATTGCAGAATAAAAATAGTAAACAAGTAATGGATGTTGATCAGAATAATAATTCAGTTGAACCCTTGTCGAATCGACGAGTGGATAAACGTAAAAAATTACTGAATGCGATTGATGAAGACCGTCAGCAGAAAAAGGATCAGGCGGCTAAAGCTAAAAAGAAAAAAGCGAAACTGAATAAGCAGTGTTTGCGGGCAAGAGATAGTCTGAAAAGTTATCAGCGATCCGCTTATGTGTATGATCTTGATAAAGACGGTAATCGGATTATTTTACCGTCTTCAGCCAGAGATAAAGTGATCGCTAATTTACAGAGAAAAATTGCTGCAAACTGCAAATAGCAAATCGGTGTTTATCTATGCCATCATTAATAAAGGTGGCATAGCAATTTTATTGTTTATTCTATTAATGTTTCCCCTGTGCCGCCTGCCTCTTTGGGCAGGTCTTTAAATTTTGGTAAACCATCTTTTATTTTGAGTGCACTTTCCTGATAGTGGACATGAAAAGCAGGTGTGAAGGTAAATTCTTTTATCACTGCAGCCGGTATATCAATTAAGCCCATGGTTGGGTGGTCTGTATAGAGGTGGCCTCCACAGGTTTTACACCAGACGCGATTACTCACCACTGTTGCGTCGCCGCTGATCGGGTTTTTGTCAAAACCTGCCATGTTGTCGAGTCCCTGTGTGACATGTAAAGAGGCTGGGTTCCATAAGGTAAAAGCACTGACTGCCCCGGCTGACCATTGTCGGCATGATTCGCAGTGGCAATAGGCCATTGCTTCAGGTTTACCTGTTACAGTGAACTTAACGTCGCCACAAAAACAACTGCATTGATGTTCAGTTTCATTATTCATTGTCTTCTCCTGAATTTTTTCGGAAAATTATTGGCTGTTGTTATCTTCAAACAGACAGGGTGACTGTGCCTGATTGTTAACATGTAATTGAAATATATCCGGACGTGAATAATGTCCGGTTACATCAAGCGCTCGTTTTGCGTTGCTGACTTTTTCTAAATCAAGTTCATGATAAAGAATGCCGGTTTCTTCATGCAGGGGGCCGGCTAATATTTCCCCGCCAGGAGCAATCACAACTGAGTCGCCAGGATTGACCCATTCGTTGCTGTCAGGATAGAGCGTGTTCTTTTCAGGGAAGTCGTCGGGTATATCACTGCCTTTCATAATGCAGCCACAGCCGATGACCCAGCAACAACCTTCACGCGCAATATGTTGCAGGCTACCGATCCAGCCGTCCCCACTATCGTAAGTTGGGGCAATATATATTTCTACGCCCTGTGCATAAAGTGCGTAGCGTGCCAGTGGCATATAATTTTCCCAGCATAATAAGCTGCCTATTCTGCCGGTGGGTGTATCGACTACTTTTAGGCCAGATGCGTCGCCAAAACCCCAGACCATTCTTTCGGGATTGGTTGGCATTAGTTTGCGGTGTTTATTGAGTAACTCTCCATCCGGACCAATCGTGATGATAGTGTTGTAAAGCGTGGTCTGACTGAGTTTGTTGTCGCGTTCTTCTATGCCGCAAACGATAGTGACATGATGTTGTTTGGCGGCTTTAAATAATGGTTGCAGGTCATCGCTATCAATATTAATGGCGTTGCGTAATAAGCGTTGGTGTAGCTCTTCTGACAGCCCCCAGTCACCACCCGGTCGCAGTCGCCAGATCCAGGCTGGATAGCCGGGGATGAAAGCCTCGGAAAATACGACAAGTTCTGCATGATTGGCAGCCGCTTCTTCAATGCACTCTACGGCTAACTCGATAGTTTTTTGTTTATCCAGAAAGACAGGGGCTTTTTGGACGATAGCTAACTTAGTCATTTCGTTATTCCTTTGGTTGATGATTAGTGTGTCTATAATCTAGTCCTGTTTATTTATGCTTACAATTAGCTAAAATATGAAAGTTAATGTGCAAAAATGCACAAGTTTGCTGTCATGGAGGGTTGGGATGGACTGGGATGATTTAAGGTTATTTCTGGCTGTTGCTCGCACCGGTTCAATTAGTGGCGCAGCAAGGCAGCTGGGCGTGCAACATTCAACGGTATCACGACGGATGCGGCAGTTTGAGGAAAAGCTGGGTAGCCGTTTGATTGAAAGAAAAACCGGTCGCTATGATCTGACTCAGGCTGGGCAAAATGTAATGGAAGCGGCCGGGCGAATCGAGCGCGAAGTGCTGGCTGTGGATGGTGCGTTGCTTGGCAAAGATACCCAATACGTGGGGCCACTTAAAGTGGCGGCTTTGAACAATATGGCATCAACAGTATTAATGCCGATGTTTGCTGCATTTAATGAAAAATGGCCGCAGATTGAGTTACATATAATTGTTTCGAATATCGATGCCAGTTTGTCTCAGCGAGAGGCGGACGTTGCTATTCGTTTAACCAATACGCCGATGGATACTTTAATCGGTAAACGTCTTGTGACTGTGGCGTCATGTGTTTATGGCAGTAAAATCTATTTAAAAAAAATGCGAGAGCAGGGTTTGCAGCCAAAATGGATCGGTGTGGATTGTTGCGACTTTCATAAAAGCTGGACCAAGCAGCTCAGTACTGAACAATCACATCATGTTTACAGTGATGATACGCAGCTGACGCATTCAGCCATCAGAGAAGGGGTAGGTATTTCAATTCTGCCATGTTTTATGGGGGATGCAGACCCATTGCTTGAACGGTTTGCAGAACCGGACCCGGCTCATAATCTTGGGCTCTGGGTGTTGTTGCACCCAGATTTAAAACGCACAGCCAGAGTGCTGGCGTTCCGTGATTACATCAGTCAGGCCATCAATGAAAAAAAAGATTTGTTTGAAGGTCTGATTTCATGATGCTTTATTTTTTCTCACCAATTCTTTCTTCAGCACCGGAAATCAGGTTCTGGATGTTGCTACGGTGACGCCAGAATAACATTGCACCTAATATTACAGACATTAATAATACCGGTTCAGCGCCGCTGATTTGCCAGACTAAAAATGGTGAGCAGAAAATAGCAACCAGTGCGGATAGTGATGAGGTTCTGAAGATAGCGGTCGTCAGTAGCCAGATAGCAATAATGGATAAACCGATTCGCCAGTCCAGTGCCAGATAAACACCCAGTGCTGTCGCAACACCTTTACCGCCTTTGAATTTTAAAAACACCGGATACAAATGGCCGATAAAAGCGGCGAAGGCAACTGCAGCGAGTACGTTATAATCGACGCTTAAATAGATCGCGATTAAAACCGGTAGTACGCCCTTGAACATGTCGCCTAATAAGGTGATGATGGCGGCCGTTTTACCGGCATTACGTAATACGTTGGTGGCGCCGGGGTTTTTAGAACCGCTCAGGCGCGGGTCTTCGAGACCCATTAATTTACAGGTAATTACCGCGCTTGAGATAGAGCCGATAATATAAGCGGCAAATATGAGTCCCCAGGCTTTGGGGTCGGTAATACCTAATGCAATAAATGAGTCCATGAAAAACCTTAAATCTGATTCTGAAAATAATGGCGATAGCATACACCAGGATGCCCCAACGTGTCAGGGTGAGCGGCAGAGTAAGCAGCAATGTGCAAAAGTGAAATGTATTTTTGTGCATGGTTGGGGCATGAACAGTGCGGTCTGGGATGGCTTTATTCAGCAGCTGCCGGATTACATCGAACCGGTTTGTGTTGATTTGCCGGGACATGGCGAGTTTAGTCAGCTCGGGTTTGAAAGTTTACAGGACCTGGTTGAGCATTTATTAAAACAGACTGACGGCATCATTAAAGAATCCGCGATCTGGGTTGGCTGGTCATTAGGGGCTTTACCGGTATTAGAGCTAGCCCGGCAACAGCCGGATAAGGTAAACAAACTGGTTTTGATGGCGGCTAATCCGTGTTTTGTGATTCGTGATGGCTGGCAGGCGGCGGTAGAAGAGGCGGTCTTTGATCTGTTTGCCGATAATCTGCAAGAAAATACCGAAAAGACCTTGCAGCGGTTTCTAAGCCTGCAGGTGCGTGGGCTGGACAACGCTCGCGAGGTTCTGCGTCAGCTGCGTGCAGCGATTGTAAAGCAGGGTCTGCCAAGTCCGGAGGCACTGGCAGCAGGGCTTGATGTGTTAAAAACAACCGATTTACACGCCATGCTTAGTCACTTGCATAACCCGCAGTTATGGTTGCTGGGTGAAAGCGACAGTCTGGTACCCGCACAATTAAATGATTATTTAAGTGTTCAAGCCGGTGTTAAATCACATATCATAGACGGCTCGGCACATTTGCCCTTTGTTTCCCATACTGAAGAAGTACTGCAGCGGTTTCTAAATTTCATCAATGATTAACAGTTCATCCATTATCAATAAAAACTGGGTTCGACGTGCTTTTGATAAAGCCGCGTTAACCTATGATGATGCCGCTGTGCTGCAGCGCGAAGTTTGTTTGCGCATGCTGGAGCATCTCGATCCGGTCAAAATGGTACCCGAGTCGATTTTAGATGTCGGTGCCGGCACCGGTTTTGGTGTGGCTCAGTTAATGAAACGCTATAAAAAAGCCCGTATTACTGCTGTCGATCTGGCACCCGCGATGCTCAAGCAGGTGGCAAAACAGGGTTCGTGGCTGCGCCGTCCAGAATTGATTTGCGCCGATGCCGATCATCTGCCGATCGCAGATGACAGTGTCGATATGATTGTTTCCAGTCTGATGCTGCAATGGAGTGGAGACTTAGAGCGAACATTCCGTGAGTTCAAGCGGGTATTAAAGCCGGGTGGTGTGCTGATGTTTGCAACGTTTGGCCCTGATACCTTAATGGAATTACGCAATAGCTGGTCGCAGGTTGATGCAGATGGTCATGTTAATCAGTTTATTGATATGCACGATGTGGGTGATGCGCTGCAACGGTGCGCTTATGCCGATCCGGTGATGGACCGGGAAATGCTGACCTTGACCTACTCAAAAGTGACCGATCTGATGCGCGATTTAAAAGCCATTGGTGCAAATACTCCGTCGGGTGGGCGTCGTAGGGGGTTAATGACGGCTAAAACCTTGTCGGCTGTGGCGCAAGCCTATGAAAAATATCGTACAAATGATGTGCTGCCGGCCAGTTATGAAATTGTTTATGGTCAAGCCTGGGTCGCCGAAGACTAGATACCCTGAAATTAATTCAGGTTATTAAGTTCTTCTAAATTGTTAAAAATTGCGCCCTACTATCGGTTTCTTTCCTGATCTTGTTGATATTCGTCAAAATTGAGCTATTTATTCTCCTCAATCTGTAAGATTTCTGTGCGTATGAGTATTTTAAAACATTAGCAAATGCTGTAATATTCGCACCTTCAAAATTTGGATCCCATTTTTTTGCTTTTTCAGTAATAAATATGGGGTGATTATCAAATTCCTTTTGAGCCCGCTGAGGTAGAAACATGGCGCATAGTATGGCTGCTAAAGCAGAATACAATTACGACATCATCAAAAAGTTTGCCGCTATGGCAATGGTTTGGGGTGTGTTGGGCATGTTCGTTGGCTTTTATGCCGCATCCGAACTTGCCTTTCCATTCCTGAACTTCGATAACCAGTACATTACATTCGGTCGTTTACGTCCGGTGCATACGACATTAGTTATCTTCGGTTTTGGTGGTAGTGCATTATTTGCAACTTCATATTACGTTGTTCAACGTACCTGTCAGGTTCGCCTGCACGGTGACGGAATGGCTAATTTCACATTCTGGGGCTGGCAGGTTTCTGTTGCTCTGGGCGTTATCTCTTACATGGCTGGTTACACTCAGGCACGTGAGTACGCTGAATTTGAATGGCCAATCGACTTACTGATCACAGTTACATGGGTAATTTACCTGTATGTATACGTGATGACGATCCGTAAGCGTTCACAGCCACACATTTATGTTGCTAACTGGTTCTACATTGCCTTTATTCTGGCAACTGCATTACTGCACGTATTCAACAACCTGGCGGTGCCGGTTGATATGTTGGGTATGAAGTCTTACAGCCTGTTCTCAGGTGTGCAAGATGCGATGACGCAGTGGTGGTATGGTCATAATGCCGTGGGCTTTTTCTTAACAGCTGCGTTCCTGGGTATGATGTATTACTTCGTACCTAAGCAAGCGGGCCGTCCGGTTTATTCATATCGTCTGTCTGTTATCCACTTCTGGGCATTAGTGTTCTTATACATGTGGGTTGGTGGTCATCACCTGCACTGGACAGCATTACCAGACTGGACTTCTACTTTAGCGGCAACGTTCTCGATCATCCTGTTAATGCCTTCATGGGGCGGTATGATCAACGGTATCATGACAATGTCAGGTGCCTGGGACAAACTGCGTACTGACCCTGTTATGCGATTCTTAATCGTTTCATTGTCTTTCTACGGTATGTCTACGTTTGAAGGTCCAATGATGGCACTGAAATCTGTTAATGCATTATCGCATTACACTGACTGGACTATCGGTCACGTACATTCAGGTGCATTAGGTTGGGTTGCAATGGTTTCATTTGGTTCTTTCTACCACATGGT
>Ga0316207_10005117_pt1 | contig 11017 bp, 8 predicted proteins | sample 6weekpyrite_MG_FD_204943 | JGI IMG/M metagenome (GOLD analysis project Ga0316207, IMG submission 204943) | Microbial mat bacterial communities from mineral coupon in-situ incubated in ocean water Damariscotta River, Maine, United States -... | ecosystem: Environmental > Aquatic > Marine >...
TCAATCCGTGATCAATTATTGTATTACCACTTGGATGTGGTGGGGTTGGGATCAACTGAGCCAACGTCACTTCTGCTGGCCGACCGCTCAGGTGAATTTTACAGGGAAATATGTAACAAGCCAAGTCTTGCAATTGGCTATCCAGAGCTGTCGCGTGGAGTTGTCCTCAATATTTTAGTTGATGGAGCAAAGCTCTGTGACCCTGGGGGGCGACTGCTTACAATTTCGGAAGCCCGATCCATTGTGCAGGCTCTGGCTGAACGGTCCGAAGTATTTTCTCAGCTGCATCTAAATCTGGTGTTGACCAAGCTCGACCTTGTCGAGGCAAGTGCTTTCCGAGATCAAGCCCACGAGGACTTTGATACACTCCTTGAGGAGATATCAAGGAAGTATGGGGCTGCGTTTGGCTCGGTCTCAGGGTTTCGAACGGCCGCACTCCCAACTGATGAAGATGTTCTCCGTGGGGAAGGGATTGAAGGATTAGTAAGCTCATGGTCAACCGAAAAACGTCCCGTTGAATCAGTGCAACGAGTTTTGGCTCGGGCGTCGCGAGCAATGGATTGTTTTTATAGCGAGGGCAAGTAAATGACACGCAGCTCTTCTATTGTGATTTGCGGGCTTCCTGAGTCAGGAAAAACAACTTACTTAGCCGCATTATGGCACGTTCTCACTGTTTTAACAGATGAGCCATGCAAGCTGAAGTTGGCATCCAAAAAATATGATGAGTACACCTATATTAATAAGCTACATGATGCATGGCTACAGGGGCATCGCCAACTGCGCACACGATCTTCAACTGAAAAGATTGGACTAAATCTGACTCTTCCTTCGGGAGGTATAATCGAGTTGATCGTCCCAGATGTTGCAGGTGAAGATTTTAAATCCTTGTGGTCTGAACGACATTGCACCAGGGACCTTGCGAAGTCTCTTCAGGCACGTGAAGGCCTTCTTCTTTTCATTAATATAGACACACTAAACAAGCCACGCGATGCTACCGTAGCTGCGAAGGTTCACACTAGGATAGGTGTCGCGGCAACCAAGGCTGTTCAGGATAGTATTGAAGTAGATGCGGACCGAATTCCCGATGAAAACAATACCGCGATGGGCTCGAGGCCGAGTTTTGTTGCGGATGATGCTGCGGATGACACGAAGCTAGTAGATCTTCTTCACACGCTAGCTCGAGGTGCGTTACGTTCACCGAACCGGAGGATAGCCATTATCCTGTCAGCTTGGGATTTGTTGGCCGATGATGGCCGGACGCCGGACGTTGTCTTACGGGATGAGCTGCCTCTGTTGAACGGCTATTTGCACAAAAGCGACAATGGTTGGGAAACTGAAGTCTTTGGTGTCAGCGCCCAAGGCGGCGACTTTTATGATCCCGATAAAGAAGAGAGAAGCGCTGAACATGAGGCTGTATTGGCCATTCCAGAACAAAGCCGAATTCGTGTTGTTGGAAATCAGGTAAATAGTTGTGACCTCACTGCGCCAATCGCTTGGGTCACGACGCCGTGACGGATAACAGCATTGTTCTTGATCAGGCGATTTTCGGGTACTCTGGGGGGCATCGTCTTCTTGCTTCGTCGCGTTCCATGACCTCCGAAGAGCGGTTTGTTTTACTGCGCTATACTGACAGATCCAGCGATAATGCTAAGTTGCCAAGATCAGGTTATTTAACTGGTATTCCCCTCCCAACCAACAAAGTCTACGCTTTGGTTCGAACTTGGCCAGCACCTGAAATGGATCGGCCCGGGGCTGTTTGGTCGCATGTGCTATTTATAAAACTGGCCGATCTCGCGGCAATCACTCATCTGAAGGTTTTGGATAGCCTCTTCATTCGCCCAAGACTGCCAGAATCCCTGTCGGGCGACTTATCTCCATTGACGGTAACGTTCCCTGCCAAGAAAAAAGGTCTTCCAGAGTCATTCAATCATCAAATGGCTGCCTCCGTTTTGGTGTCAGTCTACAGAGAGACGGGTGGCCCTGCGTATATCGCGCGAGAAAAAGGGCAGGACATTGACCAATTAGCGCTGGCGATTTGGAGTCAACAATGGCCCAAACTTAGGCGAGAGTTTTCATTCTGCACTTTCGGAGAACAGAGTCGCTCTAGTTCTAAAGATGAATTCGACTTGTTAGCCGGACCATCACCTGTCCATTTTAATGGACTGCAACTCGAGCAAAATTTGTCAGTGGCTGATGGTGGCGGTAGTTGGCTTGAGCTGGCTCTTCGTGATTTGGATCTAGGCGATACCGGGCTTCGAGAATTTCTGAAGCGTGTTGGAAGCGATATCAAACAGGGGCGACGCCACTTTCAATATCTTTGTCATGTTTTTTCACTTCTTGACTGTGAGCAAATTGAGTTTTTTGAGAGCTTGTTTGTAGAGAGTTTTGAACGTTTCGACGAAAATGAAGCGCTCATGCTAAGAAAATCTCTGATTGAATACGGCATCGAACATTCTAAACGCTTGCCGCTGTCTGCACTTTTACTGCTTTCGGAAATAGTTGAGGAGCTTCCTGAGAAGGGTAGCGAGCTCTTTTTTGGGGTGCTCGGAAAGAGACTATGGCAAACTGAGCCAGGACGTTTGGCGATGTTTTCGCGAACCGGTGCGCTCTGGATGGAAATGTCGAAAATTGTTGAAGCTGCGCCACTTAGCTTGATCGTCAAGGGGATAAACAAATATCCTACTCTCGCTCACGATGTATTGGCAGCGGCACCGTATCTTGTCGCGCAGACTAAGATGTGGAGCAGAAAAATTGGGGACAGAACGCTTAGTTTTTTGACCGATATTGAGGACCCTGAGTTGGTTGTTCTCGGCATTCATGCCGCCTGCATGGCGAATGCAAAACATCTTCACTCCGCGATTCTGAAAAGTTTCTCTGCCGAAACTATTCAGTTGGCGGTTGCGCAAGATCCTAATTGCCTCTCTTCGAAGGTCGGCGAAGACTTGGCTATGGCAGCTATTGAAGGGCATATTCCGCAGTATGAGTTAATCAATGCAGTTCTTTCGTCAACGAGTCCGTCGAAGCGTGTCATAGGTGCTCTTGTTCGCAATTTGAACCTACAAGAATCTTATCCAAGCCCCGACTGTGGGGGGCACTGGGTTGAGGCATGGAATCGTTCAGTCGGTGAAATATCGAAAAACGAAGAACTGGATTATTTTGTCTTTGTTTTTGTTTGCGGAATGAGCACTTCGGGGAAAATGTCAGCACCTTTGATGGCGGCAAGTAGCGATGCAATATTAAAGGCTCAGGCTGGCAGGTTACTATCATTTGATCAGCGAAGTTCTGTAGATCGCGTGATCGCCTCATCCCCTCGATTCAATATTGCCTCAGCCTATAATCGTACCGTGAAAAGCATCGCTGAAATCGCAAAACGACAACAATTTGCAATGGCCGAAGTCGCTGCATTGTCTAATGACTTAGGTACACTACGTGACATATCCAATTTTATCGCTCGCACGTCTGATGGAAGAGAGTATCTTCGAAAGGTCATCAAACGGGATTCTTCAGAGTTGGTCGAGGTCGAAAAAATTAAGGCGCTGCGTGCACCTCTAGTCAAAAGTCGACGTCTGAGGCGGTATGATAACAAGAAAGATTAGGTTGGTCCGTTTGACAAACGAGTCCTTGTGGTCCTTTGTGCTCAGGTGTTAATGGGACTTCCGGCTTTCATTCGCAGCACGTGCGAAATCCCACGCCAGTTTTCGATTAATGCCTCGTCTTGGGTCACAAATACGCAAAATATGCGAAATCCCACGCCTTGACTGGTGGCTGGTTTGATTTTTGGTTATGAGGATTACCAAATGATTTGCTATACTTACCTGTATGAAAACAGCAGTATTAATCCATGGATACAATGACAAGTCAGAATATTTAGATGGTGGTCGTCCTTCTCCATCTAACGACCACTGGTTTCCATGGATTCAGCGTCAACTTCAACGGAAAGGGATACTAGCCCAAGCACCCGACATGCCCGGTTTTTATGAACCAAATTACGACGCTTGGAAAGAAATGTTAGAGCGTTTTGATTTGAATAAAGACACAGTGTTGGTTGGCCATAGTTGTGGCGGCGGTTTTCTTGTGAGGTATTTGAGTGAGAATGATGTAAAGGTCGGGAAAGTGGTGCTTGTTGCTCCATGGTTAGATCCTGACAAAGAGATCGATGAAAACTTTTTTGATTTTGAAATAGATAAGAATTTAGTTGCCAAAACCAATGGCTTGATTGTTATGTATTCCCGAGATGATACGGGTGCTGTTTTAGAGACAATAAATACTCTCAAGTCCAAAACTAAGAATATTGAATTTCAAGAATTTGATGGGAAAGGCCACTTTGTACTTGGAAGCTTGGGGTCTGAGGAGTTTCCTGAGCTACTAGATAATCTTGTTTAGGAAAGTTTGAAAATTGCTACTCAATATTCGGGGTGGTGAAGTGTCTATTCGCAGCACGTGCGAATTCCCACGCCAGTTTTCGATTAATGCATTGTCTTGGGCAGCCAGCGGGAACAGCAAAGCGATTTGAGAGCCTTTTAAAGGCTGGATATGGCTCAACAGACAGCTTTTTTCTGTCTACAGAAAAGTTCGAGAACACGATTTTCAACAATTCGCGTTTTTCGGCTGGATTTCCCATAAAGTGGCAGTGTTGAGCGATTTTCACCAGTTCGAACATTTTTTCGAAAGAGTTCGAATTCCCGTTGTTTTCGCTCTCCAAGCTCGCCTTGTCTTGGTCCGCCTGAGCTAAATCGAGCAGCAAACGCTCACGGCGTTCTGAGTAAATTTCTTTCGATATGTCATCATCAACGTATTTGTCGGTCAGGCTGTCGAGGCGCTTCTTGAGCTGACCAATTTGCATATCCAAAGCTTTCTTCTCATTGTCAAAATTATTCAAATCCCCCAATTTTATTTTTCCGAGCTGAATAAGAAGTTCTTTTGCCTCAGTGTCAGACAGGCGAATTTTATCCAGCGCATCTGAGATTTGAGCATCGAGAATATATTCAGCAACAGAGGAGTTTTTGCATGATCTGTTGTGACACCGGTAATAGGCGTGATCTTTTTGTTTTTCGGCAATCAGGGTTCGATTGCAGTTAGTGCATTTAATAAGCGCTCTGTAGGCGAATGAATGCGTTCGTATTTTTATGTTGGTTTTTCCCTTTAAAATGGTTTGCACGGCACGGAAAAGGACAGGCGATACGAGAGGTTCATGTATGCCCTGAAACGTTTCCTCATTCGTTCCCACGCGCAAAATCCCCGTATAGAAAATACGATGGAGTAGGCGCGATACCATACTGACTGTCAGGGGTTTGCCGCTATTGCTGGTAAGGCCTCTTTTCTTCAATTCTCTTTGAAGACGATTGAGGGAGTATTCACCTGTAGCATAAAGCTCAAACGCCATAGCGACCAAGGGGCCTCTTTGGGGGCAAATGACTTTTGGTTTTCCGCCGCCGCAATCCAGATATCCCAAGGGTGCCGCCCATGGGTAAAGACCTTGTTTTAGACGGCCTCGCAGTCCCTTTTTAGTCTCTTCACGCAAGTTGCGAATATAATCGGCTGCCACAGCGACCTGGATATCCGCAGCAAGACGTCCCCCTCGGGTGCTGAGGTCAAGATTGTCGGTCACAAACCGAAAGTCTGTCCCGACATCCAGAAGGTCAGTAATGTCAGCCCAGTCTCTGTGATTGCGTGTCCCACGGTCTACCTTGTGAATGAGAACACCATCAGCGGATCCTTTCTGGAGCCGACGCAACATGGCTTTGAACTTTGCTCGCCCTCGCTTGGCGGCGGTTTCTTGTTCCTCAAACCATTCGCAGATGTTCAAGTTTTCACGGTTGGCATATTGCTCGATGGCGTCACGTTGTTCTTGAAGGGAGACGCCGTGTTGTCCTTGCTTCACCGTGGACACACGGATGTAGGCAAAATATTTATTCATATAAATCAATTAATTAATATGATCGGACTCTAGAATCCAAATCGTGTTTTGTCGAATCTTTGCGCTCGGGTTTTGCGTCTCGTTTTTCACGCTCAATGCGTTTGGCGATACGTCTGACCAAGGCTGCATAACGCATGAGGCGAAGCTCTTCGGTTTGAATTTCCTCTTCAGTAAACGTGTCCGGCAGGAGTTTTCGTAAAAACTTGAGCCGTGGTGGTTTGGGGTTGTGATCAGACATAGCCTTTAAGCATATCTCTGGAGATTGCTTGGAGAAGGCGTGGGAACTCGCGCCAGTTGCGAATTCCCACGCCTAGCCGGTTTGACCTGTCGGCCATAACCTTGATCACATATGACAAAAAAACCAACACCGCCTCCTCGTAAAAAGGAAAGCGAGAAGAAGGCTATTCATCAAAAACAGATCATCTCAACGGTAACGGACAAGGGCCATCTGATTGAATTGGCCTATGATCACACCAAAGACAAAGCATTATTTGTTTCTTGGGATGGCAAAACTCATAAATCGATAGATTCATATTCGCCAAAGAGGGGAATACGCCTTATCCCGGCTAAAAATGTGGCCACCCTCATCAAGCTCAATGTGGTGCACTTTCCATCCGGTGTGATGGAATATGGGAATACGCAAGACCTAATTGAGGCGATCCGGTCCTACATTCATCGCTATGTGGATGTGTCTGAGGACTTTGAACGCCTGGCTGCCAATTATGTGCTTCTCACATGGGTGTATGATCGCTTTAAAGAGCTCCCATACTTAAGACGTCGCGGCGATTACGGAACCGGCAAGACGCGTTTCCTGACAATTATCGGATCGATTTGTTATAAACCCATCTTTGCCAGTGGGGCTGCAACAGCTTCTCCTATCTTTCATTTGATCAATCAGATCGGCGGAACACTAATCATTGATGAGGCGGATTTTCGCTTTTCAGATGAGAGCGCCCTGATTGCCAAAATCCTCAACTGTGGAAATGAGAAGGGCTATCCTCTGCTTCGATCAGAGACCACCAATGGCAAGGATTACCAACCAAGAGCCTTCAAGGTCTTTGGACCCAAGATTGTTGGTATGCGCGGACGCTATGATGATGTTGCGCTTGAAAGCCGGTTCCTCACCGAGACCAGTGCCAATCCAAGCCTTCGCTCCAACATCCCAATCAACCTTCCAATTGAACAGGAGGCAGAAGCACAAATCCTTCGCGACAAGTTATTGCTATATCGCTTTCGAAATTTCACCCATAGCGGATCCCCCAAGCCTATTAAGGATGCACAACTTGAGCCGCGCATGCATCAGATACTGGCACCGCTTTTATCCATTGCCGTTGATAGGCAAGATGAAGATGCCATCCTCAAGCACGCCAAAGGGGCACAAGCGGCTCTTGATGACGCACGCGGACAGACGTTAGAGGCAGAAGTGCTCACCATCATCAAAAAGCTGATGATGAAAGAGGCATCCTCCGGGGTGAGCGTGAAGGATATCGCCAAATACCATGGCAAAGCCTTTTTGGATAAAACCAGCAGACCAATACATCCACGATCCATGGGGCACACCATTCGCACCAAGCTCAATATACCGACCCAGAAGAGCAATGGTGTCTTCATGGTGCCCAAGAGCCAACATCAAGCTCTAAACCGTCTCTATGAGCGATACAGCGTCACTGAGGCAGATGTGGAGCGCTTGGCGGAGAGTTTTGGTGAGATCACGACTGTGGAGTATCCCGTAGACATTGGGGATGTCGGGGGACGTTCCCATAAGGGTAAGCCGGAACAAATGGCTTAACGGCCACTGGGCGGTGTTGTGCACATCACCGGGGGCAGGCATGCTAGGCGACCTCCACTAACGTCCCCCAACATCCCCAAGGTTAATAAATGTCCCAGGAGTATTCGCACGAAATGCGAAATCCCACGCCTTCTGTTCAAATCAGTAAATGAGAAAATGGTCTCAGACATGGGAGCTCGGTGTTGTTCGCCGGCATCGGTTGGCGGTGTCGGCGCTGCAATACGGAGATATCCCATGGAAACGCAGATCGAGTGCCAAACATGTACCATTCGCTCAATAAACGATGAGCTTCGCACAACGGGTAAAGGCGGCCAGATATTCATAACAACTGGCATAAGGTTTAGAGGAGAAGCGTTTATCATGGCGGTAAACAAAGCTCTTAAAACCTTCAACGACTTTACGCCTGAAAATGATCCCTATGGAGATCACGATTTTGGACGGATGGAGGTAGAGGGTGTGCCCATACTCTGGAAGATCGATTATTACGATACAGAGTTAAAGTACGGCTCAGACAATCCAGCCGACCCATCCGTTTCAAGCCGCGTGCTCACCATGATGCTTGCAAACGAATATTAGCTCTTTTGGTCCCGCGAAAGCGGGGCCTTTTATTGATGTCTCTGTGAATTAGATTTCCTAAAAATTATTATTACAAATACCATAGTGCATAGTTATTGGGAGAACAGCGCACGTCAACTGAACTAAGTTTCTGATTCCAGGAATGCCGACATTTAAGGGTGGATATTGAATAATTGAAAGCGCCTGATTTAAAGAGAGTTCGATATGTTTGTTTCTGAGGAACTGAAGTTACTTTTTGAAGAGGCACATTCTGTCTCCTCTAGCCTATTCGAGCTATCCTTATTCCAGAGTGGTTAATGCAACTATTGATAGATTGCATCAAAGCGCGTAGTTTGTGAGAGAGTGACCGCGACGAGTGTGTGGGTGAAGCGTGCCTCGAGCGAATAAGAAGTGAGAAAAGCTTTGAATGAATCCTCAACATTAGTTGTGGGACCCAACACACGGGGGTTCGAGCTGACCTTCGATCTTGATCTCAACGATGATCAGATAGCATTATTCGATAGCAAGTTGAGACTCGTAGATCGCGTATATCCAAGTCTCGTAATGCCCAATGCCTTGGAGGCTCCCGAAAAGTACTGGCGGTTTCGCAATCAGGCTGGCAAAGAAAAATTCCGCGATGTTTTGTTGGGAGTTTTGGTGGGCCGGTGGGAAATGCAGTACGGCATTGTTCAAGCTCAAAGGCTAGAAACGTCATTCAAGAAGCTAGCTATTAGCCTGCTAATGAATGGTGCCGTTGCTTTCGCCGATATTCTATCAAAAGGCGGTTTTAACAATTTACTAGAGTCATATAGTACGCGCATGGGCCGCTTCTCGAGTGAAAGTTTCCTGCACTCTTATCTGAACCTAGGTAAACATCGGAGCTTTCTTGAAGCAGATTTCAATGATGCATTTCTCCACCCAATTTTGGTGGCGATAATCGCCTACAGTATAGGTGGGCCTGTTTGTCTAGTCGATGCAAGAGCTAAAGATACCGGTCCGCTCGAAGCGCGTGCTCAAGATAATATGCTCCACATCGACAACACGCCATTTCGCGATGAATACAAAGTCATTCTACTGTGGCGAAAAGGGGAGACGAAAGGCCCAGCAGGCCAAAACTTCGTATTTCTTCCTGGTACACACCTAGCTGCGAGGAATTGTTCAGTTAGGTCGAACGGAGAAGCATACTCTACAGAAAATGAATCAGTTTTTGTAACTGAGAAAAGTCTGGTTGGCGCGTTCGAAGTTCAAGAAAAGCTATATGGTTGCGAAAGTCCTACAGTGATTGAAGTGGCTGACGCTGACCGGCCCATTTCGGTCATCTTTGCAGCTGGCTCACTAATCCACCACAGGCACCGAACGCTGCGGGGGTATGACCGTAGCTCAGTGATCCTCGCGTTCCATGATGCCCGAGATTGTCGTGTCCCTCTATTCTCCTTAGACGGCCCCTCGGACAACCTGCTCAAGTATGTCTTGAGTGGGGCTAGCTCTGACGAATTGGCAGAGAGTCAATTTATAACTGTTGTATCACGAGAGGCTAGCGAGATTGGAGGCGTGCTCATTCAGCTGGCATCCCCTAATGGGGTGGAAGTCCTGTCTCATGCAAAAATAGCACTTGGGCATGATAGTTTGAGTAGTTGGTGGAAGTCCGTAGTCCATGCCCCAGAGGTTTCTGATATTAGGCGATCTCACGTGCAACTGCCAAGAGGCAACCTATCGATCACGGAATTCGAGTCGGTGCTCGTATCCGAGTTAATGAGGTTCGATAAACATGGCCCTCTAGATCTGATCTTGTATTCCGATTCTCGAGAGGAAACTCGCAAGTGGGCACGAAATCGAATTCGAGAATCGTCTCTGACGGACTTACAGCGGCGTCTCAAGCGTTGGCGTAATCAGTTTCGGTCGCCATCAATTGACGATGTCTTGAACAACAGTGAGGTTTCAGGGCACATAGCTTGGCTACTGGGTTTCTTCAGTCAGTTGCCTGCCGACAATAGTAAGGTGGAGAAAAGTTTGGCCGAGAGGTCGTTATTACAGCTAGCTACTGACTTAGTTGAGTGTTTGTCGCGGACCTATGATCGGCAGAATTTTGTTTCAACCAGTTTATTCTGTTTCTGGGTTTTCGATGAACTTGCCGAAATGAGGATGCTACACCGATCAGAGGTGGCGTTGCGAGGAGGTAAGCTACTGCGACATTATGTTTCAGCGTCAGTAATTGCCTTGCGTGGCACAGATTAAACCTCTGCCAAGATTCTATAACTTAGTGTACAATAAGTTAATGGATATTGAGAATAGGAAATTAAAAATTGATGTTATTTTGGCTGAATACCAGCGCGCTTGCGCGGAGATAAGGAGTATCGAATCAAATAATGAGAAGGTTATCGGGTTTGGTTTGACGTTGATCTCGTTCGGTTTTGTCTCTGGGTTATCTCAAGATATTTCTGAGATATATATTATTTTGCCCCCTGCTATAGTGGGGGTTCTTCTATATGGCATGATGACATACTCAAATGTTTTTTCTCTAGCGGGGTATAAGCGGCATCTTGAGGATGAGTTGAATGCTTTGATGGAAGCGAGGCCATTAGTTTGGGAACAGCTAGTCATAGAGCGTGAGCGCTGGAATGCTGCTCGTGTAGGATTGTTGATTGTGTATTTTGCAGTATCTTCAGCAGTAATTTCAGTTAGCATTCTAGAGCTTGTCGACGCTTATGGCTGGGAGTGGACCAGACCTATGATAGGTTTCGTGCTATTACTATTTC
>Ga0316207_10005118_pt1 | contig 11017 bp, 11 predicted proteins | sample 6weekpyrite_MG_FD_204943 | JGI IMG/M metagenome (GOLD analysis project Ga0316207, IMG submission 204943) | Microbial mat bacterial communities from mineral coupon in-situ incubated in ocean water Damariscotta River, Maine, United States -... | ecosystem: Environmental > Aquatic > Marine >...
CATCTCGCAATTGCTCAACGCAGTTCAACAGCTGAGCCGCGCTCACCCCAAACTTGGCCTTTTCACCACCTGTGTTCTGCCATTTGCCAGCACATATCGACGCTAAGCGGACACGAACGCCTAACAGAGGCTTGATATTTAACTTTTGACTCTCCTCCAGGACTAGCTTTAACTCAGACAATTTTTCCAGGACAATATAAACCCGAAGGCCGAGCCTCCGGCCTATTAAGGCAAGGCGAATATATTCACGATCTTTATAGCCGTTGCAGACCACGATACCCTGATCCTGGTTATGCAGCGCCATCACGGCCATCAGTTCAGGTTTACTGCCAGCCTCCAGACCCACACAACCCTGGTTGTCTGCCAGGATATGCTCTATTACCGAGCGTTGTTGGTTAACCTTGATGGGGTAAACAGCCGTGTAACGCCCCTGATAATTGTCTTCCTGAATGGCTGCATTAAATGCCAGACAAAGCACTTCAACACGGTCATGCAAAATATCTGAAAATCGAAGCAAAAATGGCAGGGTCAACTCAGTGGAGACATCTTTAACGAGCTGGTACAGGTCCAATTGAGGGGAAGATGTATTGCCTGATGGGTGAACGATCAGATGGCCTGCATCATTAATGTCAAAGTATCCGGCACTCCACTGTCGAATATTATATGTCTTGCGCGCGTCATCTGGTGTCCAGTCAGCCATGAAACTATACTTGCATCCGCCATCATTGAAGATGGACAATATAATAAAATCCAATTGGCAGGTATAGCCTTTTTATAGTTACCTACCGACATGCGCTAATCTTGAAGAGATGACTTAGTGGAGTTGAAATGAGTCTTGATATAGAAAAGGACAATAACTGGTTTACTGAGACCTGTGACGAATGTGGCAGTGCATTTTCGTTAAAGATTGAAGAAAAGCTACATGAAGAAACCAGCGATTTTCAGAAAATTGAGATATACAAAACCGCAACCTATGGAAACTTAATGGTCATCGATGGTTTCACCATGCTCAGCGATCGGGATAATTTTTTATACCACGAGATGATGACCCACCCCGCTCTATATAGTCATCCTCGCCCGAAGAACGTACTGGTAATTGGTGGCGGCGACTGTGGCACACTCAAAGAAGTCCTTAAACATAAGGAAGTCGAACAAGCCCACCAGGTAGAAATTGACGAGCGTGTCACCCGTTTATCAGAACAATATTTTCCTGCACTATGTAGTTCCAATTCCGATCCCCGTGCAGAGCTTCACTTCGCTGATGGTATTCAATGGGTAAAAGATGCCAAGCCGGGTGACTATGATGTCATCATTGTCGACAGTACTGATCCAGTCGGACCCGCAGAAGGTTTGTTTAATGTAAATTTTTATCGTAGCTGCAAGAGAATCTTGGCTGAGGAAGGTATTCTGGTTCAACAGAGTGAATCACCTATTGCTCATATAAAACTGATCAAAGCGATGCGCAAGGCCATGTCTGATGCTGGATTCAAATATACGCATACCTTAGATTTTCCCCAACCGCTCTATCCATCAGGTTGGTGGTCGGCGACTATGGCGAGTGGAACAAAAATTAGTGAAGGACGTATTGACGATATCAGAGCACAGAACTTTGAGACTTTATACTATAGTGAATTCAAACACAGAGCGGCTATGGAAACTATCACCTACTTACATAAATATCTTGATTAACGCTCTAGTGACAATATATCCTTATTTCATTCCTAACACGGTTGTACTCAGATTCTTTCTGTTTTATCTCTGTATTAAGATCTACGCTTATCGCATTGTAACGTAACTTCTGTCGTTCTTTTTTCAACTCGTTGAGCTCCCGATGCAATCCACCTTCTTTAGATCTTGCTTCATCACATCGCTTTTTATTCTCTTTCTTTGTTTTGACTCTTTCCCTCTCGCGCTTATCCGCTTCTCTTTGTAATCTAGATTGACGTAATTCATTTGCCTGCTCTTCTGCAGACTTTGTTATGCTCTTTCCTTTAACAGGAGAGCTCGCTTGGTTGGGAGATTTTGTGTATGGCACTTTTTCTGTTTTATTACCTTTCGGCTTATCACCATAATGCAGCTGGCCTTTTTCATCTGTCCACTTATAAATTTCTGAGTGTACCGGGTACGAAATAATCTGTATGAATAAGATGGATATTATCGTTGTTTTATATTTCATTGTTTATTTTCTATTACGATCAGAAACACCACATCTAACCCGATTATAGATTATTGCAGTTTTCGTTAACGTATTTCTGTCTAGACTTGAGCTCAATCGCTATCCGTTGTCGTTTCGCATTTTGTGCGAGCTTTTCTGAATTTATTGGGCTAGTCCCTTGGGAATCGCTTTTTTTATAGTAATCCATTTGCTTTTGTAAAATCGCAACACGTTCCTCTGCTTTTGCACAGCCTTCCCGTAATAATCGTAACTCTTCCTTTTCTTTTTCTCTCTGCTTTTCGCGTTCTTCACGTGCAATCCGTAATTCGTCGGCCAAAGCCTCCATATCACTTATTCTTTGTTGTCTTGCAGACTCTTTATTAACACCGCCTTCTTCTTGTGTCGTATCTTCTGCATCGGTGGTATCTACATCAGCATGATCCTGCTTCTTTTCTTCGGTCTTTTCATTCGGAGTCGTATAATCAGTGACAGGTAGTTCATTTTGCACTTCTTTTTCAATAACTTCATAGTTACCGATTCCTGGTTTATCACCAAAATGTACCTGGCCCTGATCATCCACCCATCGATATACTTCTGCTGAGCCAGTAATAGCAGATAGCACACAAACGAGTACAACTAAAACTTTTATATATTTCAACTATACAGCTCCATCAAGTAGTTTTAGTCTCTAAGCACTTTTAATCTTTCCAGGCGCAAGCGCTGACGTTCATCAAATAAGCGCCGCGCGCCTAACCAGCTTGTCATGACTGCAGCAAAGCCGGTCCCAGCGGTAATCATAAACATGATCAGAATCTGATACTTTGCAGCATCCATCGGACTACTGCCTGCCAGTACCTGACCGGTCATCATACCGGGAATACTAATTATACCTGCGGCCGCCATCGCATTAACTATAGGGATCAGGCCTGTACGCAAACTCCGGCGACTAATGTCCTTAATCGCCGAACGCCAATCCTCGCCCAACATCAGTCTTTGCTCAATGATAGCGCGTTGTTGCCAGGCATTCTGGGTTAGGTGATCCAAGGTCAAGGCCACACCTGTCATAGTATTTCCCAGCATCATGCCTAAAAGTGGAATCGAATACTGTGGCAAATACCAGGGTTCTGGGCCGACGATAAAATTTAATGCAAACAGGGTGATCGCAAAGGATGAAATAAACATCGACAGTGTGCCCAGACCATAACCCCAGATACCTGTAAACGGACGTTGTTGGCGGGCCATCACCTCACGTCCTGCAACGGCCAACATGACAATCGCAATCAAACCAATCAGGGCAAGGTGCCGAGTATCAAACAGATATTTGAGTACTAAACCAAGCAGTAAAAGCTGAACGACTGTTCTTACACCTGCAATTAAAACACGCTGACTCATGCCTAGTCGTAATTGCCAGGTAAGCACTGCAAGCAACACCACTAATCCGGCTGCAATACTCAGATCAACGCTACCTAATGGTATAACAGTATTTGTCATTGTAGATTCAGCCCTCCATCAGCAACGACAAAGTGTCGATCAGCGATACGCTCTATTTGTTCTTCGGAGTGGCTAACCCATACGACCGCAAGCTTTTCTTTAGCGACAATCTTTCTTATTAACGCCTCAACGCGTTTTGTATTTTGCGGATCCAGACTACCGGTCGGTTCATCCAGTAACAAAACTTTTGGTTTGTTTGCGAGTAATCTCAATATCGCGAGGCGCTGCTTTTCCCCGGTTGAACAGCGTGACACTTGCCACTGTAATGAGTCATCCTGCAGACCAAGTTGCTCGAATAGTGCTTTATCGATCGTATTAAAGTGTGCGGCTACGGAGTCCTGCCACCACTGACTCTCTGCAGGTAATAGGGCAACCTGTTTACGCCACTGTGGGGCCACGTATTCTAATACTGAACGATCATCTAAAAAGACCTGACCTTGATGTGGAATAATATCAGCGATTGCTCTTAGAAACAGGGATTTGCCTGCGCCCGACGTGCCTGACAGGCAAATAATTTCAGAAGGCTGAACCATCAGATCGATAGGACCAAGGTGAGCCACCTTGAGACTTTCCAGCTTGAGTTCAGGCATTAAGAATTACCTGCATACATAAATATTGTAATAAATAGTTAGTCATCTAAACTCAAGTGTAACATCGATAACGGTACTCTAAGTCTAGCAACGAATATAAAAAGGAGAGTGTTATGTCAGAACCCGCTTGCCCACAAAAGGCCCCCTACCCCGTTGACCTCGAGCCTGGAGAGTATTATTGGTGCTCATGTGGCCAATCTAAAAATCAGCCTTTTTGTGATGGCTCTCATCAGGGTACTGACTTCACCCCCGAGAAACTCACCGTTACAGAAAAAGGCACTTTCTATCTTTGTGGATGCAAACGCACATCCGATAAACCAATGTGTGATGGCTCACACAGTAAGTTATAAACTACGTTTAAAAAAAAGGGTGTCTCGTAAGAGACACCCTATAAAGTTTACTACCTAATTTAAAGGAGATATTGCTATTAAATACCGGAACCTTTGGAACCGGTAAATTCTGGATAGGCTTCCAGTCCACATTCACCAATATCGACACCTTCGTATTCTTCTTCTTCGCTGACGCGGATACCCATGATCATCTTGATCACGTACCAAACAATCAGACTTGTAATGAACACCCAGAAGAAGATCGTAGCAGCACCGATCAACTGGCCACCGTAAGTTGCTTCTGCGTCAGTGACAGGTACTACCATTACACCGAACAAACCAACTACACCATGGACAGAAATTGCACCAACTGGATCATCGATCTTCAACTTATCTAAGAATACGATTGAGAAGACAACAATCACACCGCCAACTGCACCAATGATAGTCGCTGCTAAGGGTGTTGGATCGGCAGGTTCTGCCGTAATGGCTACCAGTCCCGCCAAGGCACCATTTAATGCCATGGTTAGGTCAGCCTTACCAAACATGATACGAGCAACGATCAGTGCAGCAATCAATCCACCTGCTGCGGCAGCATTCGTATTCAGGAACACGTTAGCTACTTCATTAGCAACGGAGATACCACCGAGTTTCAGTGTTGAACCACCGTTGAAGCCAAACCAGCCCATCCATAATATGAATGTACCCAGCGTAGCTAACGGCAAGTTGGCACCAGGAATTGGGTTGACTTTACCATCGGCAGAGTATTTCCCCTTACGAGCACCCAGTAATAGAACACCCGCTAAGGCAGCAGCTGCACCAGCCATATGAACAATACCAGAACCCGCATAGTCACTATAGCTTAACTCGAACAGACCAAATACAGGCTTGCCATTCCAAGTCCACGCACCTTCCATTGGGTAAATGAAAGCAGTCATGAAAACTGCGAACAACAGAAATGCCCATAATTTCATACGTTCTGCTACTGCACCTGATACGATTGACATAGCAGTTGCAACAAACACAACCTGGAAGAAAAAGTCAGACGCGCCAGAATAAACCGCATCGCCACCAAATCCAGCTTCTACAGATTCCTTAAGGACACCTGCAACAGCAGCATCATCCATACCAGCTACCGTTGTAATACCAGACAGGAAGTAACCACCGTCATACATTAACTCGTAACCCACGATCATGTACATGGTGCAAGAAATAGCAAACAGCGCAACATTCTTGGTGAGAATTTCTGCTGTGTTTTTAGAACGAACCATGCCAGCTTCTAACATAGAGAAACCAGCGGCCATCCACATAACCAATGCACCGCACACCAGGAAGTAGAAGGTGTCAATGGCGTATTGGAGTTCAAAAATATTATTTTCCATGATGCCTCCCGTTAAAGTGCTTCAGCACCGGTCTCACCGGTACGGATACGCACTGCTTGTTCAACAGCTGTTATAAATATTTTGCCGTCACCTATCTTGCCGGTGTTTGCTGCCTTGCTGATTGCCTCGATGACTTGGTCGGTAAGACCATCATCGACAACGGCTTCCACTTTAACTTTTGGTAAAAAGTCGACTACATATTCCGCACCGCGATATAATTCGGTGTGACCCTTTTGTCGACCAAAACCCTTCACTTCTGTGACAGTAATACCTTGAACCCCAATTTCAGATAAGGCTTCACGTACGTCGTCCAGCTTGAAAGGCTTGATGATTGCCATAACCATTTTCATGGCTTTACCCTCCTGTTCTAATTAAAAATTCCCACGAGGTTCACACCCGGTGAGCTCAAAGCTTTAGTAAGAAAGCGCTCTTGTTACTTCAAAACCTCTCCATTTTTGCCACTGGAACAAGTTGCGAAGTAAAAAACCTGCTTTATGCCCACTCATAATGCATTTGATGTGCCATCATGATTTAGCCAATAAAAACAAAGGGATAGAATACTTTGAGAGCTATAATGCACCTGTATAGTGCGTATTTAGTCGGATCTAACACAGTGCATGCACTAGTATAGTGCGGAAATCTCGCTAGATATGGGAGTGTAATGTTAAAGGGTGGGCCATCTATGTGTGTGAGGATTATACCGTTAGGTAGCGTTGTACAAGTTCGTCATTCAGTTCAGGCATGGCTCCATTTGCAACCTTTCTGCCACGATCGAGAATAATAAACTCTTCCCCGACACGCCGAGCAAAAGGCAGCTTCTGTTCGACCAACAGCACGGTAATATTTTCTTCCTTGTTTAAACGGATGATGATGTCGCCAATCTCCTGAACAATGTTGGGTTGAATACCTTCGGTTGGTTCATCAAGGATCAGGATAGAAGGGTCCAGTGCTAACGCCCGACCAATAGCAAGTTGCTGTTGCTGACCACCTGACAGGTCACCGCCGCGGCGATTCATCATTTGTTTTAATACCGGAAATAATTCAAATATACGCTCGGGTATCACCTTTGATTTATCTGCCCTTGCGGTTAATCCAATTTTTAGATTTTCTTCTACGGTCAATTGACCAAAGATCTCTCTGCCTTGAGGCACATATCCGATGCCAAGTCTCGAACGTAGCTCTGCGGGTTTACCACTTATTGTTTCGCCTTTGTACTTAATCGTGCCACTTTCGAGAGGAAGTAGGCCCATAACGGCTTTCAGAACGGTCGTTTTACCAACACCATTGCGACCCATCAAACAGACACAGCTACCCTGTTCAATGTCGAGCGTCATATCCCAAAGAGTGTGGCTACCACCGTAAAACTGATTAACTTTATCTAGACTAAGCATGCATTATTCTCACCACTTATTCGCCCCTTTTACTCACCAAGATAAACCTCAATAACACGAGGATCATTTTGAACATCGTCCATTGAACCTTCGGCGAGTACAGAGCCTTCGTGCAAAACCGTGACGGTTTCAGCGATTGAGCGGACGAAGTCCATATCATGCTCCACCACCACGACAGAATGATCGCCAGCTAAGCGTTTTAATAGCTCAGCAGTTTTATCCATTTCCTGATGTGTCATGCCCGCGACGGGTTCATCAACTAACAATAAGCGGGGGTTTTGCATTAATAACATGCCGATCTCAAGCCACTGCTTTTGTCCATGTGATAACTGAGTTGCTTCTTTAGAGCGTAAATCCTTGAGCCCGATAATCTCGAGCACATCATCAATACGATCTCTTTGTTCACCTGTGATAGAAGCAATCAGAGTTGGCCATACCCGCTTGTCAGCAGCCATGGCTAACTCTAGATTTTGAAAAATTGTATGAAAGGGAAAGATTGTCGGTTTCTGAAACTTACGACCAATGCCGGCATGCGCAATCTCGTACTCACTCATGCGTGTCAAGTCCATGGTTTGGCCAAAGTAGGCAACGCCGGAGTCAGGGCGTGTCTTACCAGTTATTACATCCATCATTGTCGTTTTACCGGCGCCATTTGGGCCAATGATGCAGCGCAACTCACCATCATTAATATATAAGGTCAGATCATTTAGCGCCTTGAATCCATCAAAGCTAACTGTGATATCTTCAACATACAGAATCGTTCCATGAGAGATATCTAACTCACCTGGAACAACCGCATGTCGGACACCTGAGAAAGGCATTCGTTTTTCTGCAACAAAGTCGAAGACTTTGTCTCTGCGCATGACTTCCCGTAGCCGATCCAGCTCTTTCATTTACTGGCTTCCTTCCGACTGCGCTGAATCAGATGTATCTCCACCCGAATCAGCCTTATTCATTTCCGATCTCTTTTTTCTGAGTTGCTCCCTAAGCCCGATAATACCTTTAGGCATGAAGACCGTAACGATAATGAATAATGCGCCAAGGGCAAATAACCACAACTCAGGTAACACGGCGGTAAAATAAGTCTTACCATAGTTAACCGCTACGGCACCGAGTGCAGCACCATAAAGCGTCGCACGCCCACCAACCGCTACCCAAACAACTAGCTCAATAGAATTTAGTGGTGAAAACTCACCGGGATTAATAATGCCGACTTGGGGCACATATAACGCGCCAGCTATTCCTGCCAAGATAGCTGAAATAACAAATACCCATAATTTAAAACTTTCTACTTTGTAACCAATGAAGCGAGTGCGATCTTCTGCATCACGAATCGCAACCACAACCCGCCCCAGCTTGGAGGTCACAATATAACGGCAAAGTAGATACCCAAAGGCAAGCGCGAGTGCTGATGCTATAAATAAAACTGCCCGCGTTGAACCTGCTTGCAAATCATATCCCAGTATATCTTTAAAATCTGTCAGTCCGTTATTTCCGCCAAAGCCCATTTCATTCCTAAAAAACGCTAGCAATAAGGCATAAGTGAGTGCCTGGGTCATAATCGAGAGGTAGACACCCGTAACGCGTGATCGGAAGGCCAACCAACCAAACACAAAGGCAAGTAAACCAGGCACGACAATAACCATGAGCATGGCAAACCAAAACATATCAAAGCCCTGCCAAAACCATGGCAGCTCCTGCCAGTTGAGGAATACCATAAAATCCGGTAACTCAGGGTTGCCATATACGCCACGATCGCCGATCTGCCGCATCAGGTACATGCCCATGCCATAGCCACCTAACGCAAAAAAAGCACCATGACCAAGACTTAGAATCCCGCAATAGCCCCATACCAGATCAAGCGCCACTGCTAGCAGTGCATAACAAAGGTATTTGCCTAGTAATGTCAGCGTGTAAGTTGAAACATGAAATACTGAATCTGTTGAGGTGAATAGATTTAAACTCGGAACAAAAATAATCAGCGCAAGAAGGACCAGTAGAAGTACCTTACCACCCTTGTCGTTTTTCATCATCTCTAGTGTAAATGATCGGTAGGCCATGTTAATTCTCCGCCGCCCGACCTTTTTGTGGGAATAGTCCACGTGGCCGCTTTTGTATAAACAAGATTATGAAAACAAGTACCAGGATCTTTGCTAGGACAGCGCCTGCCCAGGGCTCCATAAATTTACTAATCACACCCAGAGACATTGCGGCAACGAAGGTACCCCAAAGATTTCCTACACCCCCAAAGACCACGACCATGAATGAATCAATAATATAGGCCTGGCCCAGGTTAGGTCCCACATTAGTTAGCTGACTCAATGCAACACCAGCTATACCAGCAATACCTGCACCTAAACCAAAGGTAAGCGCATCAACCCACTCGGAACGTACTCCCATGGCCTTAGCTATTTGTCGATTTTGTGAAACGGCACGTACCTGTAAACCTAGTCGTGTCCTTTTTAATATATAAATTAGTGCTAACAGCACTGCGATACTAAAAATGAATATATATAGTCGATTATAAGTAATCGCAAAGATGGGATTGAATTCGAGCGAGCCGCTCATAAAGGGTGGCGTTTCAACCGCCTGATTGGTTGGGCCAAAGATGACTCTTACCATTTGTTGCAATATTAGACTGATACCAAATGTTGCCAATAGCGTTTCTAGTGGCCGCCCATACATATAGCGGATCACAAATCGCTCGATCGCGATACCAAACATAGCTGAAACTAGAAATGCTAATGGAATCGCAACAAAGACCGACAAACCAATATGTGATGGCAAAACTTGCTGTACAACAAAGGCTGTATAAGCGCCAATCATCATCAGCTCACCATGCGCCATATTGATCACACCCATCACACCAAAGGTTATCGCTAATCCAATTGCAATGAGCAGCAATACAGAGCCCAGGCTTAAACCGAAGACAACATTGTCCAGGAAACTAAAAAAACCAATTCGTTCATCAATTTTACCTACCGCTTTTGCTGCTGCAGTACGGACTTTTTTATCAGCCTCGACGTATTCACCAGATTCCATTTTCTTGTTAAGTGCGGCTAATTTAACTCTGACTTCGGGAATCAAGCTTTCAGATAAGGTTGCTATTGCTTCAAGGCGTATTTGTTGGGTATCTGAGTCAACTTCCCACATAGCAATCCCAACTTTAATCAATTCAAGAATATCTACCTCAGGTTCTGTTTTTACCAACTTACTCAGAGTGAGATAAGCGTCTTCATCTACATTCTTTATGACATCATAGACAGCCTGTTTTCGGATATTAATATTTTTACTTTTTAAACCAAGAATCGCCAAATACTCGCCAGCCAGACGACGTAAACTATTTTTTGATTTAACTTTCTTTAATTCGCTTTTTGAGGTTATGTCCAGCACCTTGCCTGCTAGTACTGACGTCACTTTATAGCCGTCACCAACATTAACCGCGCTAACCAGCTCTTTCGTCTCTTTTATATAAAATAAAGTGTTTTTTGAGAACGAATACAGAATATCGTAGACCCGTTCATCTTCGTAACCTGAAAGGCGTATAAGGTTTTCTTCCTGTTGCTTGAAATTCACTTTTTCCGCCAGGTGCGCAACTGCCTGTTCAAAGCTCAGAGCCTCTGTGTCTTCACTGGACTGGGTATTATCTAACAACTGTGATGGTTCGACAGCCGGCGCC
>Ga0316207_10005119_pt1 | contig 11015 bp, 7 predicted proteins | sample 6weekpyrite_MG_FD_204943 | JGI IMG/M metagenome (GOLD analysis project Ga0316207, IMG submission 204943) | Microbial mat bacterial communities from mineral coupon in-situ incubated in ocean water Damariscotta River, Maine, United States -... | ecosystem: Environmental > Aquatic > Marine >...
ATTCTTTGATAACCAATGTTGAGTGAAATTTCATTTCCTTTGCTGATTTTATAATTTAGACCGAGTTCAACGCCAAATCCTGAACCGTATTTTTTTAGACTAGATTCTCTAAAAACAGCTAATTCTTCGCCGTTATTATTAACTTTTGAATATATTGATTCGACATTGGTTAAAGGGATAACACCTACATAATAAATTTTTAGATCTGGTCTTAGCTTTTTCGTGGTATTCCCTAAATTAAAAAGAAGCCCTAATTGATGATTTATAGATGTAATATCTATTTTATTAGGCTGTCCTAATCTGTTGTTTTCTAATTCTCTTTCTGTTTTAATGTTGAAATAAGAAATTCCGGTTAGCAAGGAAACTTTTGATGAAAAAAATGTGGGAGTGTATATGTAGTTAATTCCTACAGTAGGGGTAGTCTTATTGTCAAATGTACTTGGATCTGCAGTACCAGCTGATTTTGTTTGCGTATTATATACTCCCAGTTCTAATTGTAATCTATGTTGAGCTTTTCTATCTAATCGTTCTGAGGTAAATTGGATTTCATTTACGCATTGATTGTAGATTGTGAAGACTTTTGCCAGGCTTTTTAGTTGAAACCTTGAAGCGTTAATTTTATCCGAGATTTCATTACAATCGTTAAAATCCAGATTTAACACTCCAATGTATTCTTTAAAAATGAATCTTTTACTACTTGTTACTTTTTCCGATACCTTTAGTTCTTTTAAACCAGATTTATCCGATCTAAGAAAATATCTTTTATTTCCTTTTTCTTCAGATAGAAATAAAAGATTTGATTTTCCTTTAACAATTATTTCTAAAAACTTTTCTTTTCCATCTATAGTGTCAGTAGTTATCTGACGACTGGTTTCTTGAAAAATAATAGATATTGCTTGCGAGGGAGTTAGGTTTTTTGTGTCATCATCTAAGCTTTTTTTATAGATGATGTGATCTGAATTTATAGTACCGTTACTGAACTGTATATATCCTTTTTCAGTTTTACCGTTTTTGAAATGGATGGTTCCTAATTCGAATTTATTTTGACTAAATATCAATGTGTTAATAAGTAGTATTAAACTTAAGGTGATTTTATTTTTCATATTATTTATTGGTTGTTCTCATAGTAGTGTATTTAAAAGCGTTATTGTTACCCTATAAACTGGATTATTTTTATGTAGACAAGCTTAATAAAAAAGGCCATCCGCTGTTACAGATGGCCTTTAGAATGAATAATAAGTTTGAATTATTCTTTTTCGGGCATTAATACACCTAAAATATATCCTTTATCCAAATACTTTTTGGCAACTTCTTGAATATCTTGTTTGGATAACTTAGCGATAGTTTCTGCATATGTTTCTCCAGTTTCCATTGGTGATTGATTGTAATCAGCATTTTGAAGGTTATTTAACCAAAAACGATTTTGTTTGCTTTTTTCTTTATACTCTAATAAGCTGGATTCTTTAATTTTTGCAAGATCTTTTTCGGTTGGTCCTTCTTTTATAATTGTATTTAACTCGGCAATTGCTGCATCGGTTAGTTTTTTTACATTTTCAGGACCGCAAGGAAAACTAATACTAAAATTATAACTTCCATATGGTAATTTATTAATTCTTCCTCTTGCACCAACTCCATATACACCGCCTTCATCTTCACGAAGTTTTTCAATTAATTTGATAGAAAGGATTTCTCCTAAAGCTTTGAATGATAAATCTTCTGATTTAGTATAGTTTGTTTCTCCTCTCCAAATAATATTTACAGCACTTTTAGGATCTGTACCTTTATATACCGTTTTCTCATGAGCACCTGATAATGGTCTGAAATCAGAAACTTTATAAGCTTCATCTTTTCCAGTACTTGGTAAACTAGCAATATACTTCTCTGCATATTCTTTTAGTTTTGCATCATCAATATTACCTACAAAATAAAAATTGAAACCACCAGCACCAGCAAATCTCTCTTTATATTTATTATATGCTAGTTCATAATTGGCTGCATCTAATTTTTCTGCAGTAGGAAAACCAACATATCTCGGGTTTTTTCCGAATTGAAATTTATTAAACTCTTCACGGAAATAATTCTGAGGATTAGAAAGATAGTTAGCTAAAAAACCTTTTTGTTTCTCAAGGTCTGATCTAAACGCTTTTTCATCTTTGTTTACACTGGTAAAGTATAAGTATACTTGCTGAAATAAAGTTTCTAAATCTTTAGGTGTAGTCGCTCCATTAAAACCTTCGGAGATACCACCAATATATGGTCTTAATCTTACGATTTTACCAGACATTACTTTGTTCATATCATTTAAAGATAATCCTCCTAAACCAGTCTGCGAAACACTACCACTACCATAAGCTATCTGCATATAATCTTCGTTACTATACAAAGAACTTCCTCCATAGCTATATGCCGAGAACAGTATTTCATCATTTTTAAAATCTGTTTTCTTATACGTTACTTTTGCTCCGTTATTTAACTCTAATACTGTAATATCTAGTTTGTCATCTTTTTTAGATGAGATGACTTTTCCTGCAATTGGCATTTTTTCGATCAAATTCTCACGAACTTTCTCGTCCTTATAATCTTCTATATCAGAAGTTTCTACTTCTTTTAATAAGGAAAGAATTTCTTCTTTTGTAACTTGTTTTAATCCTTCTTTTTCTGGTCCGGTCATAACAACTGCCCTATTATCATCATGTAAGAAGTCTTTGATTAACCCATTAACTTCTTCAAGAGTAACATTAGGTAATTCAGACATTGTATATTGATATTCCCATTCAATTCCAGGGATAGGTTCTTGTTCCAAATAGTTGTTAATATATTCTCCTATGATTCTATTGGATTCTCTTTTGTCTTTATCCTTAAACTGTTTTTCCCATCTCGCAGAAATATCTTTTTTTGCACGCTCAAGTTCTCCTGCTTTAAAACCATATTGTTGAACCCTTTTGTTTTCTTGTAAAATTACCTTTAGAGCATTAAGTTGTCCTGTTTCAGGAGTCATAGCAAACGATTGATAAGCTTTTCTATTTCTTGCAAATGTTCCGCTATGGCTACTAAATGCGAATACGAATGGCGGGTTAGGTTTGTTTCTTAATTCATTAAGGCGGTTATTCATCATTTGGCTAAATACCCCTTCGACAATTTCTTTTTTATAATCTCCAACTGTTGCCATTGGCTCTGAAACCTCTTTATCCTTATACATAAGTCGTACAATAGAGTTAGAGGCTTCCTTGTCTGATACAACTGCAATAAGAGTTTCTTCATGATTAGGAGTATCATAGGTTTCTCTCTTTTTAGGATTTTCTGGCATTTTGATACCACTAAAATGATCTTTTATTTTCTGTTCTAAAGTGGCTACATCAAGATCACCTACTGCAACTACAGACATTAAATCTGGTCGATACCAATCTTTATAATAATTTCTTATATCTTCATATTTGAAATTCTCTAAGATTTTCTTTGTTCCTATAGGTAAACGTTCAGAATATCTAGAGTTATACGCTATGATAGGTAAATACTCTTGTAGCATACGTTCATTAGCTCCTTTACCAAGACGATATTCTTCTAAAACAACGCCTCTTTCTCCATCAATTGCTTCTTCTGTTAGTTCTGCATTATGTGCCCAATCTTCTATAATCTGAAATCCTTTTTCTAGTTTTTCTGGATCATCACTAGGAATAGGAAGGATATAAACCGTCTGGTCAAAACTTGTATATGCATTTAGATCTGCTCCAAATTTAACTCCGATAGTTTGTAGGTAATCTACAAGTTCATTCTTTTTGAAATTCTTAGTTCCATTAAAGTTCATGTGCTCCATAAAGTGAGCTAATCCGAGTTGGTTTTCGTTTTCTAAAATAGAACCAGCGTTTACAACGAGTCTTAGTTCTACTTTATCTTCAGGTTTTCCGTTGTTCCGTATGTAATAAGTCAGACCATTATCTAACTTTCCTATTTTGACATTAGGGTCAGTAGGGATTTTATCTTCGTTTTTTACATTGGTAGCTGCTCCAAGTTCTTTGCTAGTAGTAGTTTGAGCAATTCCAGAAAACGGAATACTATATAAAAAAACTCCTATAAGTGTATTGAGAATTGTTTTTCTATTCATTGATGATTTATTAGTGTGAATTAGTTTTAGTCATTAATTAGCTAAAAATAGTTAAAACTTTGGTTATTGAACTATTTTTTTAGTTGAATATTTCTAAAACCTTATTAGATCAGTGTTTAAAGTATAATAGATTTTTAATACTCTTTGTTTTTTTATTATAAATTAAGAATTAACGTGCGTTTATAAGTGTATAGTAATTTGCATAAGTTATCCTTAATCTTTATTTTTTTGCATAAAAAAAACTGGATGTCAGATTTTTTTATCTGACATCCAGTTACAGTTAGTTTGATTTGTAGTAATATTTATTTACTTTTTTTAGCTCGGATGGCTGCTTCTAGCATGTCCCACATTTGTTCTGGAACTTGATCTAATAAATTAAATTGACCAGCACCTTTTAACCATTCACCTCCATCTAAGGTTATTACTTCTCCATTCACATATGCAGAAAAGTCAGACACAAGGTAAGCGGCCAGATTGGCCAGTTCCTGATGTTCTCCTAAACGCTTTAAAGGGACTTTTTTAGAAAGGTCAAATTGGTCTTTCATATCACCAGGTAAGAGTCGATCCCAAGCACCTTTAGTTGGAAAAGGTCCTGGAGCAATTGCATTGAATCGCATACCATATTTTGCCCATTCTACGGCAAGAGATCTTGTCATCGCTAATACACCGGCTTTGGCAGTAGCACTAGGTACCACATAAGCGGAACCAGTCCAAGCATATGTAGTTACTATATTTAACACATTGGTATTTTGATATTTGGTGTCAATCCAATGTTTTCCGAAAGCTAGCGTACAATTTTTGGTTCCTTTAAGGACAATATCGATAACAGTATCAAAAGCATTGGCTGATAAACGTTCTGTTGGAGAGATGAAATTTCCGGCAGCATTGTTTAGTAATATATCTACAGATCCAAATGCCTCAAGAACTTTACCTCTCATGGCTTCTACTTGATCATAATGCCTTACATCACATTGAACAGGCAAACAAGTGCCACCAGTTTCTGCTTCTAATTCTTTTGCAGTACCCTGTAATTTTTCAATATTACGTGAAGTTATAGCTACTTTTGCTCCAAGTTCCATAAAATACTTGGTCATAGACTTTCCTAGTCCGCTACCACCTCCGGTAACGACAATGTTTTTTCCTTCTAGTGCTCCATCTCGAAGCATTTTATCAGTATAGCTCATATATAATGTATTATAATATCGTTATTTTGGTGAAAGTTACAATTTATATTTAAAATACTATGCGTGCATAGCATTTTAAAATTATTCAAATGTGGAAATTAAAATATCTAGTATTGTAATTGCCGCGTCGCTAATCTTTGTTCCGGGACCAAATATGGCGATAGCTCCTTCTTGAAATAAGTACTCATAATCATCAGGAGGAATTACTCCACCTACAATCACCATAATATCTTCTCTTTCATATTTTTTTAGCTCAGCAATAATCTGCGGTACTAATGTTTTATGTCCTCCTGCTAGTGAAGAAACACCTACTATATGTACATCATTTTCTACAGCTTGTTTTGCAGCTTCTATTGGAGTCTGAAATAATGGGCCTATATCCACATCAAAACCTACATCAGCATAACTAGTAGCTACTACTTTAGCTCCACGATCATGGCCGTCTTGTCCCATTTTAGCAATCATTATTCTAGGCCTTCGACCTTCTAAATCTGCAAATTGGTTCGCTAGTTCTCTTGCTTTGGCAAAAGATTTATCATTTTTTATTTCTTTAGCATACACTCCTGTAAATGATTTAATTTCTGCTTTATATCTTCCAAACTCTTTTTCAAGAGCATCGCTAATTTCTCCTAATGTTGCTCTTAATCGAGCGGCATCTACAGCTAAAGCTAATAAATTTTCGCTGTCATCTTTAGCGGCTTTGGACAAATTCTGTATCGCTTGTTTTACAGCTTGTTCGTCTCTTGAACTTTTTACCTTAGTTAATCCTTCAATCTGTTGATTTCTTACTGCATTGTTATCTACTTTTAAAGTAGCGATATGTTCCTCTTCTTCAAGTTGAAATTTGTTTACTCCAATAATTACATCTTGTTGACTATCAATTCTAGCTTGTTTACGAGCAGCAGCTTCTTCAATACGCATTTTAGGAATTCCAGCTTCTATAGCTTTAGTCATTCCTCCTAATTCTTCAACCTCTTCTAAGAGTTTCCATGCCTTTTCTGCTATATCATTGGTTAAAGACTCTACATAATAGCTTCCTGCCCACGGATCAACTGTTCTATTGATTTGCGTTTCTTCCTGAAGATATATTTGCGTATTTCTTGCTATTCTTGCAGAGAAATCCGTAGGTAATGCAATCGCTTCATCCAAAGCATTTGTATGCAAACTTTGTGTGCCCCCAAAGGCTGCTGCGCTTGCTTCTATACAAGTTCTAGCGACATTGTTAAAGGGATCTTGGGCTGTTAAGCTCCATCCACTTGTTTGACAATGCGTTCTAAGCATTAAAGATTTTGGGTTTTTCGGATTAAATTGTTTGATTAGTTTTGCCCAAAGCATACGTGCTGCGCGCATTTTAGCAATTTCCATGAAATGGTTCATTCCGATAGCCCAAAAGAAGGATAAACGAGGCGCAAAAGAATCCACGTCCAGACCTGCCTCAATTCCTTTTCTGATATATTCTAAGCCATCAGCGAGTGTATATGCTAATTCGATATCACAAGTGGCACCTGCTTCTTGCATATGATATCCAGAAATACTTATTGGATTAAATTTAGGCATGTTTTTAGAGCAATATTTAAAAATATCACTGATAATTCGCATAGATGGAGTAGGAGGGTAAATGTATGTATTACGTACCATGAATTCTTTCAAAATATCATTCTGAATGGTTCCTGATAGTAATTTTTGGTCTATTCCTTGTTCTTCTGCAGCTACTATATAAAAAGCCATTATGGGTAAGACGGCTCCATTCATTGTCATAGATACAGACATTTTATCAAGAGGTATTTGATCAAAGAGTACTTTCATGTCCTCTACAGTATCAATGGCAACTCCTGCCATTCCTACATCTCCAAATACTCTTTCGTGATCACTGTCATATCCACGATGTGTGGCAAGGTCAAAAGCAACAGATAATCCTTTTTGACCAGCAGCAAGATTCCTACGATAAAATGCATTACTTTCTTCTGCGGTAGAGAATCCTGCATATTGTCTTATAGTCCAAGGTCTTCTTACATACATGGTAGAATATGGACCTCTTAGATAAGGAGGGATTCCTGCAGCAAAACTAAGATGTTCAAGATGCTTTATGTCTGCTTCAGTATATTCTTCTTTTATATCAATCCCTTCGGAGGTTGTGAACGTTTTGTTTTCTGAAAGCCGGTTTGATGCTTTTTCTTCTTTATCTAGTGTAATATGTTGAATGTTCTTTCTGGTCATTTTTAAAATTTCATTTTTTCAATATACCCATCAAAATTCACCTCAAACGGAGTCGTAAGATTGATCATAAATGTTTGCTTATTGGCTGTAATAATGTAAAAAGTACTATATATCTGAATATTTTCTTTAAAATTATCAACCTGAAATATAGATCTAAACATTGTGAAATCCTTGTTTTTAGCATAAGCAGCTGTTAATTTTTTAAAATTCAGATTGGTAGTAAGACTTACTTGATTATTTTTTTGTTTGATAATAGAAAGTAACATGGAAGCATCTTTCTTGCTGAAATTCATAAAAGGAAGTGTATTCAGCGTATATGTAGATTTTGTAATAGGATCAAAGAATAGATATAGCGAGCCTTTCATATCTCTCATACTTTCTAATCTCCTCATTTCATTGCTTAACTGTGTCTTTGTTAAGGAAGAGTCAAGTATTGATTTGTAATTTTCTAAAGAAATTTCTTCAAAACCTTTGGGCAGATAGGCTTTAATTAATCCGTTTTCTAGATTAAAATAATTACCTCCAGATATCTCAGTAGTATTGGTATTTGATTTTTCAATCCAATTTTGAGTTTCTTGTATGACTGTATTACAAGAAACTAAAATTAATAAAGTACAAATAAGAAGATTGTGTCTTATTCTCATTGAAGAAAATCTTTAACAAAAACGTAAAATTACGGTTTTATTAATGATCTATTTTAGAAAATATAAAATAAGTTAGCTGTTTAGAAAGAATATTGCAATAATGATTAACCAAAAGCTTTTTCGATAACCATCAAAATAGAGTAGTATATGTCAAAAGCAATAAACTTTTTTATTTCAGACGCGCGGAACTTATTGTCCGGTATATAATAAATTCTTTGTGCAATTAAGGATGTACTTACATTTCCATCTTGTTCTAGTGTACTAATAATTTCTCGAAAATCATCACTTTTGCTATTGTTCTTTAGACATTGAATAAGTCCTCCTCTATAATTAAAAATTAAGATTTCTTCTTCATTTTTTTTAGAAGGATGTATATATGGAGATGGTTTTTTTGTTGCTTCTTGATTTTCGTAATCACTTAGTTTCACCCAAATTGAATTTGGGTCGTTAGATTTTTTTTTAAAAACTCTAGCTAATTGAATAGAATTATCTGATGGCAATTTTCTTAAATCCAGAGATAAACTGGCTACTTCTGCTAAGAATGTACGGTATGTTTTTATAGAGTCGTTTCCGAATTTGTAATATTCGAACAAGTCTTTTTCAAATGCATTAAAAGCTTTGGAGTAGAGACCACTGCTATCAACACTAAGGCAATTAATGCCATTTTGCGAATAACTAATTGAGGTTAATAATAATAAAGTTACTAAAGCGATTCTAGATCTAATCATTTGGGGCATCGATTAAGATTTAGTTTTGTTAATTATTTGTTGTTTAAATGTTAATTTTCACGAAAGTTAACAATAAATTATGAATTATTTGCGTTATATAGTGTTTTTCTCCACTTTTTCACACAATCTTCTTTTAATAATAGGGTTAATTAATGTCTTTCGTATAGTTTTTTCAAGAAACAGAGTTTTCTGTAATGGAGGTGTTAATTCTTCGGGGTTTTGGTAGGTATTAGCTCCTGTTAGAATTATTACTTCCTTATCAAAAAGCTCTTGCTCTTTTTCTGCACTTTCTTTTATTTTTTTCTGGATTGTTCCAGATTTTAATTGCTTCAGATAACCACCACCTTCTTCGATGTTTTTAAATAAAGATAATGCTTTATCTGCCATTTGATTTGTTAAGCTTTCGATATAATAAGATCCGGATGCGGGATTATTTACGATATCAAAATAACTTTCGTTTTTTAAGATTAACAATTGATTAATAGCGATTCTTGTTCCAAAATCATTTTCAAGATTATATATATCATCGTATCTCAAATTATGAATAGCATCTGATCCGCCTAATATTGCACTCATACACTCAGTGGTTGTACGAAGCATGTTCACATTATAATCTAAAATGGTTTTGTTTCTGTGTGAAGGATGTGCGAATATATAACATTTTTTTAACATATTATATTCTCCTGCTAAAGAATTCCATAATGCTCTTATAGCTCTTAATTTAGCAATTTCAAAGAAGTAATTTCCCCCTACGGCAACATTAAAGATTATCGGAGTTTCTTGAAAAGGATTCTTTTCATGATTTTCAAAATGATTAAGGTATTCATTAGCGTGTGCTAATCCATATGCCAATTGCTGAACCATAGTGGCACCAGCATTTTGAAGTAAACTAAGATCTATGCTAATAATGTTCTTTAGGTTAGAACTTTCTTTTACGATGTTTTCTAATGTAAGGTAATCTTCTTTTAGACTTTTAAACCAATTCCCAGTTTTTGCGAGGTTGCCAATGATGTCTGTTAGTAAGTGAATCGAAATGTGCGATTTATCGGCAATGTTATTTATCTTACGAATATAATCAGAGGATAAAAATAGAGTTTCAATATAAACAGATATATCAGGGGAAATATTAGACAATAGCGCTGAGGGATCTATGTGCTCTGAAGAAATGACAAAATAAATGCTTTCTGCTCCTTTTTTTATAGCATTTAGTGCGGTATTATTTCCGATAACCGCGTCTTTAACTTCAATTTTTTGGGAGTTTTTCCAAGAAGATGGATTGACAACTTCATTATGAATTTCTGCGATATCTTCTTCATTATAGAAAGGTTTCACATCAATGCCTTCATAAGATCTATAAATTAGAGCTTCATTATAATCTGCTCCTTTTAGATCAAATTGGATTTTTTGTTTCCATTCTTTCGCTGGAACTTTATCAAAACTATCGAATAAAGTTTTAGTCATCTTTCTTTTTTTTAGGGATACTGTCTTCGTATTCAATAATATAAATCTCTTCGTTATCTCGCTTCATAAAATATTCTTCTCTAGCAAACTTTTCTAATTCGCTACTATCTTTCAGTACTTTTATATTTTTTTGATCTTTAACAATTTCCTTTTTATAATACTCTTTATTATTCTTTAGCTCTTTAATTTCCTGATCTAATTCTCTGTGAATAAGCCAGGAATTTGTATCCAAAAATAAAATCCATACCACGAACACCAGAATGATTAACACATATTTATTAAAGAATATGGCAAAAATCGGTATTAGGGCAGGCGTATTCCTTAGCTTTTCAAAATAGCGTTTTAGCTTCAATTTAGATCAAGTAATTTATTAGTTTATAAAGGTACAAAAGTTAATTCAAGCGTTCTTTGACTATAGTACGAACAATATCGATAGCCACATTATTGTAATTATTATTCGGAATAATCAAATCAGCAAATTCCTTTGTAGGGTCTATAAATTGTTGGTGCATAGGTTTTAAAGTGTTTTGATAACGATCTAATACTTCTTCCATATCTCGACCTCTTTCTGCAATATCACGTTTCAATCGTCTGATTAAGCGTTCATCGCTATCTGTTTGTACATATATTTTTATGTCGAACATATCGCGAATTTGAGGATTTGTAAGAATCAAAATTC
>Ga0316207_10005120_pt1 | contig 11007 bp, 13 predicted proteins | sample 6weekpyrite_MG_FD_204943 | JGI IMG/M metagenome (GOLD analysis project Ga0316207, IMG submission 204943) | Microbial mat bacterial communities from mineral coupon in-situ incubated in ocean water Damariscotta River, Maine, United States -... | ecosystem: Environmental > Aquatic > Marine >...
GCCCCATCAAACCGCTGCCGGTATAGATCAGCACATCGAACATGTCGATAGGTGAATGGTACTTATGCACATGCTCATCCAGACTCAGTGCCGGCGATATCCCTACCGACCAACCACCTTCCTGCCGAACACCAACGGCGCATTCATAAGGCAAGCCAGGACAGGCGCCGGTGATTAGGACAAGGCCGCGCCGTCCGATTACCTGACCGAGGATGCGGACCTGCGCCATCAACTTCCCGGGGTGATCATGATCCGCCGAACCCATCACCCCTACGGTTAGCCTCATGGCGGGCACCTTATCCTTATAAAACTCTGGATGAGAGACAAATGTTTGCTTGCAAGCTTCCGAGCAAAAATAATAGGCTTGGCCCCTGAATTCGGCCATCGCCGCTGCCTGTCGTTGGCCTAACTCCATCAAACATACCGGATCACTTACCATGCTACCTCCTTATCAAAAATTTCATTGCGGGTGTTTTCCCAGGCTCCAGGCAACCCATACAGCTTTTCAAACCATGTATTGATTTTCATCGCCGTGTCACATGCGCAAGCGCTTCACGAACATTGAGTTCCCGCGTCCCGTTACCGGTACGCAGAAAATAGCGGGGCAACTTACCATCGACGCAGTAGACGGGATCAGATGATGGTTCCACAACGATGCGACAAACATCTTTGTCATCTATTTGGTAAAAAACACAATGCACTAACGCACAAAGATTTCCACCCAGACGCGTTTTTACGATGTCGGTGATACATCGTTCAAACCCATCCCGATCTTTGTGTTTGAGCGTCTGGTAATCATGCCTCAGTCCGATGATCTCACCATCGTCAGCGACACCAACCAGCAGGCTCCCGCCCTTATGATTCATGAATCCTGAGATTGTTTTTGCAATCACGCCCTCAAGCGCACGATTTGGTTTGCCTTGCTGGTGATCCCAACGCACCGACGATTTAAATTCCAGGTGTTCGTTTTCACCGCCGTTAATCAGTAATGGCAGATCCTCAGCCAGTTCTTTTTCAAGATACCGGACGGTGCGGTACTGCTTGACAATGGCAAGGTGATACAACGCAAACCAGAAGCCAATACCGCCACCAATCAAGGCGAAAATAGCACTCATCGGAATCATCTCTATGGAAAAAGAGGTTTCCAGGCGTAATGCCAGAAATGCCCACAGGCTGTTCACGTCTGCCGCCATCGTATCTTTAAATTCAAACCAGTAGACAGCCTTGGTCAAAGGGTGCAAGACAATGATGCCAATCACACCACCAAGCAACACATGACGCGCAATTGAGCGCATGTCAGAAAACATCGCCATCAATCCTCCTTCACCTATTTTAAGAATCCTCTGAAAGCAGCAATTCTAGAAGACATTCCTTCTTGCCACTGACCGTGCGAAACATCACACCGATGCCTTCGTCTCCTGCATGTATCACCCTGCCTTGCAAATGACCACAATGAGGAATTTCAATCCCCACCACCCTACTTTTCGACAGCGCATGATGGGTAAATTGAATGAACATGCCGTCCAGTGAAATATCACGTGTCCTGCCATGCAGCATCAAACCGTCAAGACCATGGACAACCACGTCCAGTGACACTTCAATACGATTTTTCCATCTATGTTCCATGTTGTCGCTCCTGTGTCACAATCCATGCCGGTTCATCGCAGATAAGCCTCACTGGCATAGCGGCGCATCATGCGCTGGCTGTTGAAATATGAGGCGCATTGAGATATGGCGCCTTTCATCACCGTCGTCCAACCCGAACGGTCCTGGTAATAAAGGGGCAGAACGGTCTGTTCTAGCTTTGTATATAGCTGTTTGGCGTCATCACCATTGCCGGACTCAGTATCATCACCGATGGCCCAGCCCGTGACTCCTTCGATACAACCTTCGATCCACCAGCCGTCCAGTACGCTCAAATGTGGCACACCGTTGAACGCGGCCTTCATACCGCTAGTGCCACTCGCCTCCATCGGCCGCAACGGCGTGTTTAACCAGACATCCACACCCGATACCAGGGTAAGTGCTGTGGCCATATCGTAATCAGCTAGATAGGCAATGCTGATGACACCATTGAGTTCACGCAGGTGTGTGTGCAAGGTTTCAATCAGGTGTTTGCCTGAAATATCGTGTGGATGTGCCTTGCCAGCCAGCACAATCTGGATGGGCTGATGTTGCGCAATCTGCTTGAGTCGTTTCAGGTCAGAGAAGAGCAGATCCGGGCGTTTGTAGGCCGTCATACGGCGAGCGAAACCGATGGTGAAACAGTCCACTGATAGAGAGACCCCAGTGCGTGTTTTAACCTCGTCAATGAGCTGTTGCTTCGCCTCGATGTGTGCGGTTTGAATGGCCTCATCGGTGATACAACACTCCGCACGCGTCAATAATTCCGGCTCATGACACCAGCCCGGCAGGCGCTCATCGTAAAGTCGACGGAAAGGTTCACTGGTCCAGGTAAACGGATGCACGCCATTGGTCACAGCGTGAACACGGTACCCAGGAAACATATGGCGGGAAACCTCGGCATGGCGGCGGGCAACGCCGTTGACATACTCACTCAGATTCAGGGCCAGGCGGGTCATGTTGAGGCGCTCGTCACCGGCCAAATGCTGCAGCGTAGGCAGCTCTATATAGTCGCCAAGGATGCGCTGCACCAGATCATAGTCGAACTTGTCATGCCCCGCCTCAACCGGTGTATGGGTAGTGAAACAACACAGCTCGCGCACCCGCGGAATATCGTAAGGCCACTCGCCCGGCCGCAGGTCTTCCGACGGATAGGCATAGCGGCGCAACAGCTCCAGCGCCAACAGCGCCGAGTGCCCTTCGTTCATGTGGTATTGGCGCAACTGAAAGCCCAAAGCTTGTAACATACGTGTACCGCCAATGCCGAGCACGATCTCCTGTTTGAGCCGATAACTTACATCACCACCGTAAAGATGCTGTGTGATGGCACGATCCCCGGCATCGTTTTGTTCCAGATCAGTATCGAGCAACACCACTGGCTGCGCACCGTTCATGTGGCCCTTAAGAACATAGAGCCAGCCACCGACCCAGACCTGCCGCCCCTCAATGGTGACCGCCACGATGGCATTCAGGGGCACCGCCCACTGCGAAGGTTGCCAGGGGGCAGCTTGCTCGGTTTGCCGCCCTTCTGCATCTAGAGTCTGGCGGAAATAACCCGCCGTACTGGCCAGGGTTATCGCCACCAGCGGCACCTCCAGATCGGCAGCCGAACGCAACGTATCGCCGGCGAGCACACCCAGACCGCCAGCATAGGTGGGGATCTCGTCGCGCAGTGCAATCTCCATGGAAAAATAGGCTACACGCGGTTCATGAATGAAGGCGTCAATGCCGGTCATGGCACGACTCACTTGCTTGTTGACAGGCGCGTGTTGATCTCCGCCTCTGCCAGTAGCCAGTCGTCCAACGCGGCCTCGCCCTGGAAACCACGCCGCTCTGCAATAAGATAGGCGCTCTCAGCGATCATGGCGTAGCGCTCTGCATCGCTAATGGCCTGCTTCACTTCAGGGCTGGCAGCTTGCTTGACCGCTTTCTTTTTTTGAACTTTCCGAGTTTGTTTATTCATGACGCTTTCTCCTTCATTTTGTTTTTAAAATGGGCACGTATATTTGGTATGAACGCTGGTGTGCGCGACGCATAAACCGCATAAGCATCACCAAATTCTTTCCGCACCGTCTTTTCCTCATAACGCGCCAGTCGGTAGTACATGTAAACCAGCACAGGAAACATCAGCAGTGTCAGAATGGTCGGCCACTGCAACAGGAAGCCGAACATGATCAGAACAAAAGCAAAATATTGGGGATGACGAATACAGGCATAGGGACCAGTTGCTGCCAAGGAGCCTGCTTTCTGCGCTTTATAAAGCACACTCCAGGCAGCAGAGAGCACCCAGAAACCGCCACCAATGAACACCATGCTCAGGATATGAAACGGTCCCCAGTGTGGATTGGCCTCCCAGCCAAACATCATCTCCAGCAAGTGCCCGGCATCGTGAGAGAGCCAGTCCACTTGCGGATAATTGCTCTGCAGCCAGCCGGAGAGGACGTAGATTGTCAGCGGAAAACCATACATCTCCGTGAACAGCGCCACCAAAAAGGCGGAGAAGGCGCCGAAGCTGCGCCAGTCACGTTTGGTCTTCGGCTTGAAGAAACTGAAGGCGAAAAAGATAAATATCGCTGAATTGATTATCACCAGAGACCAGAGCCCGTACTCAGACGCGGTTTCAGTCATGCTTGTGCCCTCCATCATGGCCGCCATGCATGAACACATGCATCAGCAAGCAGGCGAGCAAAAACAGCCATGGCAACCAGCCCAGCGCATGGGCGCGATGCTCGCTGAGCAGGAAAAACCCTGCCACTGCGGCAAAACCAAGCAGCGCGAGTCCTTTGCGTGTACGCCACCACACTACTTTATGTTCTGTTTCCTGATTCATATTTCCATCTCCTTCAAGTCAGTTGCGTTCCGCATCACTGCCACTGCATTAAACAGCCTTGATGAACTATATTTTCACCTCTCAATAGCACGTTTTTTTTCTTCAAACTCCTCTCTTTCTATCTCCCCTTTTGCATAACGTTCCTGGAGAATGATCAAGGGCGTTTTTTCCACAGACAGGGATGAACCGATACGGCTGTCGCCTTTCAGCCACGTCCACAATGCAACGACTGCCAAAATGGCAATGATCCAGAAGATCAATAAATGCACGATGCCTACAGCCATTAACCAGCCATGCTGCCCATCTTCAAAGAACATCATCATCCATCTCCTATTGTTGGTTAACCGGCTGTACGTGGTATTTGAATCCACTACTCGCCATTAAAGATCTGGCACACACGGGGTTGATCAGCTCAACCCGTCTAATGCCTTATGCATCACCATGTTTCTCTCGTCCTCCGCGTAGAACTACAAAGTTGTAGATAGGTACCCAAATCAAAGCGAAGTACCAGCCGTAACCATAGGCCTCGATCAGCCCCAGGAAAAAACTCTTCCAACTGATCCACTCAAAGCCCGGCAATAATTTTTGCCACGCTGCATACATGGCATGATCTGGCATGAGCAGATCAAAGCCGACACACAGTGCGAAACTGATAGCCAGTGTCAGGCTGGTGGCATGGCCGACACCAAACAATGAAATGCCCGGTTGATGATGTTCACATCTCATGCGTTTCTCCTTTTTCTTTATTCAAATAGCGGCCTGGGTCGGCATCAAACTTGTCCAGACAACTCTTTGAACAGAAGCGATAGAGCGTGTCTTCATACATCTTGCCGTAGCCCTTATCCGTTTCCACCTCCATGCCGCAGACAGGGTCGACATGCTTCTCTCCGCCACCACCATGACCTGCGTGTCCGCCGTGGCCACCATGACCATGCATCATGTGGGAACCGCAGCCGAAGCGCATCATGACGTAGAAGAACACCGCAAACAGTAATAACGAACCTAGACCTTCCATCGTATTTCTCCTTTAGTTCAGTGCGGTAGCCGGTGTGTTTAACTCACTAGTCCCGTGGCCACTGACAAACAGAATCAGCCATCGTTACAGACACCTCTTTAGCCGATTGAAATTCAACTTTGAAATACTAGTTCTACAGCTGATGGTGGCTGAAGTAGCTGCCGAACTTCTCCAGGCATCGGCTCCAGCCCCCACATGACGCCCACTCATAACTTAGCTCTGCGCAGACGCAAGGCATTGGCAATGACCGATACCGAACTGAAACTCATTGCCGCAGCGGCGATGATTGGCGAGAGCAGCAGACCAAAAAAGGGGTATAACACCCCGGCGGCCACCGGCACTCCAGCGGCGTTATAGATGAAAGCAAAGAACAGATTCTGGCGGATGTTGCGCATGGTGGCGCGGGACAGCCGCCGCGCACGGACGATGCCGCGCAGATCACCTTTAACCAACGTCACCCCGGCGCTCTCCATGGCGACATCGGTACCAGTTCCCATGGCCACGCCCACATGAGCCTGAGCCAGGGCCGGTGCATCATTGATGCCGTCACCAGCCATGGCGACGATACGGCCTTCGGCCTGAAGCTGTTTGACCACCTCGGCCTTTTGCTCCGGCAGCACCTCGGCCTGCACCTGATCGATATCCAGTTTGGCCGCCACTGCTTCGGCGGTCTTGCGACTGTCACCAGTGAGCATCACCACTTGGATGCCCTCGCCGTGCAGATCTCGAATCGCTTCGGGGGTCGTATCTTTGATCGGGTCAGCGACCCCGATCAGGCCGGCAGCCTTACCATCCACCGCCAATAGCATCACGGTCTGGCCTTCGGCTCGATGGTTATCTGCCTGTTGCGGCAGGTTACCCACATCGATGCCTAAACCCTGCAACAACTTGATGTTGCCCAGCGCCACCTTACGGCCTTCAACAATGCCGGTGACGCCCTGGCCAGTGACCGACTGGAAGTTGTCGGCCTGAGCCAGCGCCACACCTCTGTCTTCGGCACCCTGCACAATAGCCTCGGCCAGTGGATGTTCACTTGCCCGTTCCAGGCTGGCAGCCAGACGCAGGTTATCGTTCTCTTGAAAACCTTGCTCGGCAATCACAGAGACCAGCTTCGGTTTGCCTTCAGTGAGGGTGCCGGTCTTGTCCACCACCAGGACATCCACCTTTCTCAACATCTCCAGTGCCTCGGCATTTTTGAACAATACCCCCATCATCGCCCCTTTACCGGTGCCGACCATGATGGACATGGGCGTGGCTAGCCCCAGCGCACAGGGACAGGCAATAATCAGCACCGCCACCGCGTTAATCACCGCATAGGCAATGGCAGGCTCCGGCCCCCACAGACTCCAGACAATGAAGGTGATGATGGCGATGACCACTACTGCAGGGACAAAATAGCCTGAAACAACATCCACCAATCTCTGAATGGGGGCACGGGAACGCTGGGCCTCGGCCACCATTTTGACGATCTGCGCCAGCAGCGTATCGGCGCCAACCTTGTCGGCACGCATTATCAATCCACCGGTACCGTTTACCGTCGCGCCTATCAGGCGTTCGCCCACCAGCTTGGACACGGGGATAGGCTCACCGGTGACCATGGATTCATCGACATTGCTCTCGCCATCAAGCACCTCACCATCCACAGGGACTTTTTCGCCAGGGCGCACACGCAAACGGTCACCCGGCTGCACATGCTCCAATGGAATATCTTCTTCCGAACCATCTTCACGGACGATACGCGCGGTCTTGGGCGCCATGCCGAGTAACAGCTTGATTGCGGCGTTGGTCTGGCTACGGGCTCGCAGCTCCAGCACCTGACCGAGCAGGATCAGGGCTGTAATCACCGCCGCCGCTTCGAAGTAGACCGGCACCACGCCAACCTCATTGAATACCGCCGCCGGAAAAATACCCGGGGCAACGACGGCGACAACGCTATATGTCCAGGCAACCGACACACCGAGCCCGATAAGGGTAAACATATTGAGATTGCGCGTTACCAGCGACTGCACAGCACGCACATAAAATATCCAGCCACCCCACAACACCACCGGGGCCGACAGCACTAGTTCAAACCATTGACGCCGGCTGGGATCAATAATTTCAGCCATTGCCTCTGGCCAGAACTCCGCGGCCATGGCACTGAAAAAGACCGGGATCGCAAACAGCGCACTGACCCAGAAACGGCGCGTCATATCATCCAGTTCAGCGGAGTCTTCATCGGCCTCAACCGTGCGTGGCTCCAAGGCCATGCCACACTTGGGACAATTACCCGGGTGATCCTGAACAATCTCCGGGTGCATGGGGCAGGTGTATTCGGTTTTTGTGGCAACGACTGGAACCCCCATTGATTCCAGCGCCATGCCGCATTTGGGGCAAGCGCCCGGCCCTTGCTGCTGTATTTCAGGATGCATGGGGCAGGTGTACATCGCCGATTCATCAGCCACCGTCTGTGATGCTTTGGAATCTGGCTGTTCATGATGTTTGCCACCACAACAGCCCTGTTTTTCCACTGATTGTTCAGGCTGGGCAACTGCATCTCGATTCGGCTTTTTTGAACCGCAACCACAACACGAATTGTCAGCCTTTTTTTGTTCATCGGTAGCATCTTTCTGAAGATATTGCGCTGGTTCCGCTGAAAATTTGCTCAAGCATGTTTCACTGCAGAAATAATATGTCTTGCCTTCATGCTCCGTGTAATGTCTCGAGTCTTCAGTAACCTCCATGCCGCACACAGGATCAGTAAGCGACTCGATCTGGAGGAACCTGGCAGGGACAGCTTTGAATTTGTTTAGGCAAGCTTCACTGCAAAAACGATAGACCTGCCCTTCATATTCCGTGTGATGCACAGAATTCTCAGAGACACTCATGCCACACACCGGGTCTTTATCAGTCATCATGTTGTTTTCCTCATTCTAATGAATCAAGATTGGGGACTTTTTCCAAATAGGCTAAACACACCGATTCGGAATGCCCGTGTTTTATTTTCCATTTTCATCATGACGCTGTTGCATCATCATCTGAACCATCATTTGTTCCATCATGACCTGCATCATATCCACGCGCTGTCCCATCATTTCTAAACGCTGTTGCATCGGCAATCCATCCATTTGCTTTATAGCCTTTTTACCGTCGACATCACTGCTCTGCATCATCATTCCTGGCCCCATCATGCCGCGCATATTGGCCATCATTTCATGCATCTTTTTCATATGCTCCTGCATCAGGCGCTGACGTTCCCTCGGCTTAACACTCTCATTGGTCTTTGCCATAATCTCTTGCATTTCCTGCATTCGACGATGCATCTTCTCCATATCCATCATTTCCATGCCCTGCCCCATCCCTTTACCCGTGTTCTGAGTAGCAGGGGCATCGGCTAGCCCTGATTCTTCAGGGTGATGACTGTCATCGGCATAAACAGTGGAAACAGCTAACGTGAGCCCGACAACCATTGGTGCAATAACCTTTTTCATAATGACTCTCCTTTCACTTATGTTGAAAACCCGCAGCTATACGGAGCCATGACTAATGTCTTTCTTACCTCACCTATCATCTGCCTGAGCCAGGTCGTTAAGCGTCCAGTCGTGCCGAAAATAATCAATCCTAATTTGATGCAAAGCCAACCAGTCCCTTTGTTCTTTATCAAGATAGGGCATGACAAACCCCGCTATCTTCTCTTCGTCATCTTGAAAAAGATGACTATCCTTTTTTATAATCCACGCCAGTGTCAGCGTGTTGGTTTCACGATTCAACGAAAGGCCTTTCTTGGGGTTAAGAAAAAAGTTTCTAATTAAATCGTCCAGTTGGTTTTCTAACCGAGCACCATCAAATACTTCCGGACGGCGATCTGGGCAACTCACTGCAGCACAACTGACTGCAAAAATAATTCGTGGGTCGTTGTAACGTTTAAGCAGCACCTCTTTTTCAATTCCGCTGAGGCTATACCAGCGCCCTGCTACCTGGATAGACTTTTTCGACCATGGATGTTTGATTAGACTGACTTTAAAACTGGTAATTGAATCGACTGGATAAGAGCGAACCACCAGGCGAATGGCAGCGAAATTGTAGACATTGATCCAGAAGGCCTTAGCTTCATTATCGTTGCTGATAATTTCAGGATCAATATCTACCAACGTCTCTGAAATTTCTTCAATAAGGGGGCCAGCTTCACTCTGCATAGCAGCATAATCGAAGACTGTGGTCTCAATACCATTGATTGTCTCCATCGGCCGCCAGTATTGATCAAGCAACTCTCCATACAAGATATTGAAACGAGAAGTATCGCCCGCCATAACAGGATTGACAGTGACCAATACCAACAGCACGAATAATTTTCGAAACATGGCACCTCCTGTTTGTCTTCAACAAAACTCTAAGTCTAAAACCTTGGGGTAACACCCAGGTCAAGTCTTATTCATAATTTCCGTCACCGATTCAATCAAGTGACAGATGGAATCACGACTCGGCGCCTTATTTGGCATAACGTTCCATTGGTGAATAGCGTCTTCCATACGTGATTGCAGCAATTCCAGTTCAATTAGCTTGCGGCGGTTTTCTTCGGCCCTCTCTTTGACGATGTCACGCACGTCGGGGCAAGGCGACCTGCCTTTATCCGCATGAGCTAAGATCTTCCCAATTTCGCTTATCCTGAAGCCAAGTTTTTTTGCCTGTAGGATAAAACGAACACGTTCTATATCTTTATATTGATAGTATTGATAACCGTTAGACGGATTCCTTGTTGGACTCAACAGCCCCTCACCGGTGTAGTGTCGAATGGCAGTTGCTGTCACATCTGAATGCCTTGCCAAATCACTGACTTTCAAGCGTCGAAAAATCATTTTTCTAACACCACCATTTGATGCGCCACACCACGGCCGATATTGATCTGCGAAATCGTCTTCAGCGTGTTCGGGTCTAGCACCCAGATCAGAGGCAATTTACGACTAGAGACATAGAGTTTTTTGACTGAATCGACATAATCAAGATGGTAAGGCGTTGGCTGAAGATCAACACTCAGGTTATCTGAGCTAATCAAATTGATACGACTCAGTTTGTCCCCGCCTTTTCTTGAAACAAATAACCAACGACCATCAGACGAAACATCAACGCCATGAGGCTTGACCCCAACGTCGAAACGTTTTGTCAGTTTGCCCTTTTTTAAATCCAGCGCAACCACGGCGCCTTCTTCTACATTCACCACAAACAAGACCTCACCATCTACCGACAAGGCCATGTGCTCTGGTTTTTTACCAACCTTTATTTCGCGTTTTATGGACCATGTATGGGTATTAATTTCGCTAATGGTGCCGGGCTGAGCATTTGAGATATAAAGCCGCTCACCATTGCGACTAAATACGGCGTAATAAGGCCATTTCCCAGTTTGTATAGTTTGCACAACTTCCATATTTTTCAGGTCAACAACGGAAATCCTGCCTTTGCCGGAATGAACGGCAACGGCATAGCCGCCATCTGGAGATACGGCGACATGATGAATCAGACCCCGAACAGGGATACGACGAACAACCTGTCCATGCTTAGTATC
>Ga0316207_10005121_pt1 | contig 11007 bp, 7 predicted proteins | sample 6weekpyrite_MG_FD_204943 | JGI IMG/M metagenome (GOLD analysis project Ga0316207, IMG submission 204943) | Microbial mat bacterial communities from mineral coupon in-situ incubated in ocean water Damariscotta River, Maine, United States -... | ecosystem: Environmental > Aquatic > Marine >...
GACGGCGCTAGTATGCAATTGCTACACTTTCTCCGTAAACTACGAAAGCTGTTGCAAGTTGCCCTGGCACCTACCGAGGGCTGGCAAGACATCGCTCGCTACCGCATCGCTTCCATGTCTTGCTGCGAAAGAGATAAATAATGACCAGATTTTTCAAAAAAACCACAGCTGTAGTAATTCTTTTGTCATTCGCCACCTTTTTAGCCGTTTTCTTTTTTGCCGAGCCTATTTCAAATGCAGGTTTCCAAATGACACATATAAATCACTTTAACTAACAAGGCTTTCGTTTTCAGATATAAGAAAGAAAATTAAGATCACCAATACAGATTGATAGAAAAATATTGGTACTATGTGATGGAAATTAACTGCAGCTAGTATTGGATGGGTTAACTCACCAAGGTTAAATCCGTTTTTATCGCCTGTACCACTGCTTGTGCTCGAGTTCGAACCCCTAGTTTTTTGTAAATATTTCCAAAATGGAACTTTACTGTGTTTTCTGAGATGGAAAGAATCACGCCAATTTCCCAAGCACTTTTTCCTTCAGTTGCCCAATGTAGAACCACACGCTCTCGCTTAGTTAAACTTTTCATTTTCTATTCCACACTCAAACAACACAACCTAAAATTAGCCATTAATATGCCAATTATTTGACCCTGCGAACAATTACTTAGCGCTCCACCAAAACCTACCCGATCAGATAGGTTCGTTAGACGATAATGTCTGACTAACTAAAACCTCTCACTTATTTATGTTAATGCTTAAAACTTTATTACTGTACATTCACGATATTTATAAAAAATAGCGGCAATAGAATGCCATGCAGGCAAATCTTTGCAGGTAGTCTTTTTTAAGTTGCTTCCTGTTCACATATTTTTAAGAAGAAGGATTTTGAACAAATTTAATCACTTGGTTTGAATTACTCAAGACAATCGCTATCCGTTAAGGTAGGTTATGAAATAATTGGGGATTAGCTTGCAATTGAGAGGATTGTACACTGGTTATTACTTTAAGGAGAATCGCATGAGTGGAAATCAAGGTTGTTGTTGTCACGCAAATATTCAAACATCTCAACTCAGCAAACATTGGTCATTTACCACAGCAAAAGTTTCACAAACGAACGAATCCGAAAGTTTTACTAAAACCTATTTTATTAGCTCATACAAATCCCAAGGAGCAATGGAAACCCCACCTACAAAAGAAAACCCCTTGCCAGACATTCGGGCTAACATCAAGCCATGGTACTTTGTCGAAGCGAAACAATATAATATTGAAGTCGCAAAAACCGCAACAACACAACATATGAATACTGACAATAACGAGTTTTCTTTTAACTTTAATAAATTATTTGAAATGATATTACAAATGAATGGCATGATGGAAGAAAGCCAGGCTTGCGGTTGCCAAACTTCAAACCCACTTCATAAATCCACTTCGCTTTCAGAGTTTCTCAACAAGGATGATAAAAAACAACTCGAAGGCCTGCATCAACATGCAGTCAAAAAAGGTGTTGAAGTTCGTTATGTCAATTACATTGCCACTCACTACGCTCTTGAAAAAATGAATGCGGAAAAACCTGAGCAATCAAATCCAACATTGGGAAAAAACTACTTTAACGACGTAATTTCAGGAATGTCGGTATGGAATAAAGAGGATGCGGGTAGCCACATCTTCAATCAGCTAAGTGAGTATTTTACCTAAAAAAGTTTGAAAAAGCTTCCACTATTGAGTTTTTTTCAATAGTGGAAGATACCAATTTTTCACCTCATTGGAAATATGTATAGCAATTAATCCAGTGTAAGAATTAAACCTCAGGTTTCACTTATTTTTTGTGAAATAATTTCGGCGGTATAGGAGTAGTGAGATAAACAAGAGTTCCCAGCTCGTAGATAGAAAAAAGAAGCCATTTTTACCACTACTTTCTTCATTTTCCAATAAGTGGGTTTCACCTGACATTACTTTCTCTATTGCAGTTTCGAAATAAGGAATGCGTGCAAACACATCATAAAGATCCTCAACGGCACAACCAAGCCCCCAACTCGTGATACCAATCAGATAGTCTTGATCATCATGCTGTAAAATCAAAGGACCACCACTGTCACCGAAACACGTACCTGCATCACCTTGTTCTGTTCCTGCACATAACATATCATTTTTCACTTGATTGCTTGGATCTCCACCGACACTAACAAAATAATCGTTAAATGCTGAATTACAAGGTTCATTGGGTACCAGATTAACTTCAACTTCAAACAATTCAGCCGGTGTTCTCTTCACAGGTGGAAAATCAAGTGCAGCAACGGGTTCCTGCTGTCCTCGACCCAGCTCAATAACCTTTGCTTGTTCAGCGATAGCATCCTCCAAGATATCTTCACTTGCCATCGATATTGCATCAACCCCAACTGGCTCTTCTACTAATTCAATTAGTGCGATGTCATTTGTTAGTAACTCTGGATCATAACTTTCATGCCTAATAATCCGAGAAATAGCAATTACATTATCTCTATCAGTTAGCAAATCATGACCACCAACATTAGCTAAAATCGCATCCTCAGCAACATCAAGCACACAATGCGCAGCTGTTACTAACCATTTACCTCCGATATAAGTTGCTCCACAATAACTGGAGCTCGGAATGCTATCGAGATAACCAAAATCTGCTTCACTATCCAAATAATTTAGCAGGAGTAACCCATCTGACCGACTGACACTGACAATGGGTATATCGGGCCCTCTACCACCAAGATCTCCTAAGAATTCGCCTGCAACATTATTATATATAATGGCACCCACGCCTCCGCTTTCTTGGCAGTTATTTGCTTTCATGGAAAAAGGCGTTTTGCCACGTTCAATTAGACAAATTTTTTCTTCGGCGCCTTCGCAGGTTGTTAACGCTTTACCACAATCCACTAATTTTCCGCTAAACAATTGCACCGCTGAACCAACCAAAAAATAGGCAGTTACACTTTCCTCTTCAACTGATATTCCCAAATTCTTATACATCAACGCAGTCATAAACGGCCAACTATCCTCAGCAGACTCTACACCACCAACAATTCTTGGCTGTATGTCAGCAGTCGAAACCAGTGGCTGAGCAAGCGATGCAAGACCTACCAATAGCATCAAACAATGCTTTAGAAACAGATTGATACACCTATTAAATAAGAATAACTCAAGGGGGTTTTTATTAGTGCAACACATTTTATTCTTGTAATAGACGAGAGGTTATAGGCTAAAGTAAATTCCTATTCCAACCCACGTGATACCAAGCAATACCCATGGTAACCAATATTGTTTAATTTGATTAGTTTCGTCAACTTTAATAGGGGTGTTTATTTTTTTCTTGTCAGCTTGTTTCCGATTTTTATCCAACTCACGGTTTTTTGCATTTTGTTGTTTTTTGTATATATCAATACCTTTTTGAATGCCTTGGCTAATAAGCTTTGTTTGTTCTTTAGTTTGCCCCGGTTTTTGAATGCCCTTCGCAATATTTTCTGCTTCATCTAAGCTTTTTGAAGATGCAGATCCACCTTTCTTATATTTTGACATTCTTATTCCTATTGGATTATGCGCTCATTCAATTTTATCATATGACGCATCTATGGACACTGAAATATTGTTGATTGGACCTGTGAGCATAAATACAATGTTGCACGTTCTATTTCATCCACATCCAAATCACGAAATAATTTTGGTGGCATCAACTTTATATCTTCATGTGAAAGATTTAACCTCACAATAGCTTTCCCTATTTCAGCATCTCGATCAGATCCGACCAGTGTACCGCCAACAGTATCGCTCATGTTATTGAGGTCAACATTAAACCTTGCGCGACTTATTGTTTGATCTAATTTAGAATTATGGCACTGAGTACAGGCTTGTCGAATAATACCGGCACCATCAAGCCCAGGTTTTACTTTAAATCCCATATCAGGCAACATGTTTTCAAGAAAAATGTCACGGATATCCGGAAAATCTTTTTTCGCCAATGTACCAATTGCATAACTTTGATAATCCTGAGTAAACTGCGCCAATTTTTTAGAATCCGTTACTTTTACATCATGATAAGGAACTGAAATAAATTCACCACGAACGCTTGCATCATATATTAATTGCCATGTCGGACTAACCCCTGGTATGTCATTAATCTGTGGTTGACCTGCCGTTTGGTTAACTTCAAATTCGATAAAACTTGAATTAAATTCATTTGGCTGTGTTGGCGGTATTGGTCCACCCATACCACCGCCGCCTCTAGCTCCTGGAGCAATGAGGGATTCTAGAAAAAACGGCTCCGACAATGCGATAAAGTCAGCAGGAATTCCAGCATAATCTTCATTGAGTCCATGCGCAGCCTCAAAATCATCAATGAGGGCCTGGCCACCTTGACTGCCGGCGCGAAAAAAATGTGTCCATGGATTCCTAAGCTCTTGCATACGTAAGATACTAGTGGTAGACGGACCATCTGGCTGATGACACTGCAAGCAGTCGAGTACAGTATTAGATAAATCATCTTGACCAAATAAAGTATAATCTATCCAGTTTTTCTCCACGGCAGGCGTTAATAAATCTGCGAAGTCGCAATTATCGAAAGTGTTACATTCTTGCCGAAAAGAAAAGAGAAAGAATGACAATTGTCCCGTAGTTCTATCTGAAGCAATTAACTCAACTAACTGATCACCGCGAACGAATCCCATAACAACAAAACCCTGGATGATTCCGCGTTGCTCCGCAGATGTAAAAATAATCGCACGAGGATTTATTGCGGAAACGGAACGCGCCACCAAAGAAGATGAATGCCCCGTCAGGGTAAATGCAGGATTCCCTCCCCCTCCATTTATCAAACCACCCGTGAGTACTGGATCTAAAAACTTAAGACCCAATGCTGTTTGTAATTCTTCAAGACTTGTAATATTCGGCCGTGGCGTCGCACAAAAAACATCTTTAATTAAATGATCTTGTCCTTCGATCACCAAGCGACTACATAACGAATCAATCTGTTGTTGGCCCTGCGGAAAACCTGCCAAGGGATCGCTAAATGTATTTAAGCGGTTTCCCTGAGAGAAGTTTTCTATTATGTAGTGTGATAATTGGGTTGCACATAAACCCGAACAAAGAGTGGGATTTGAAGGAGGCATATTACTTTCAATATAACGCTCTAAATCACTAGGAAGAATGGGGCGTTTAAGATTCACTATACTCCCAACACCTTGCCCTTCTTTGCCATGACAGCTTGCACATTGTTGCTGATAAAGCTTAAACGCCGGATTAGCAACAATAAGAGAATTCCACTCAGTAATAGCAGCTTGTAATTCATCAGCATTAAGATTACAACTCGACCAACAATAATGCGATTCCATTCTTAATCGTTGAACAATACGGGAATTTTCAGGAAGGACCAAATCTACGCTACTCAACGACTCAGAATAAGCTAAATGAACATTATCATGCGCAAAGAATGGCGCATTAAGTTGGGATGTGCCATGACAAGTTGCACATTGATTTTTTAATAGGGGATAAAGCGTTTGACTGAATATTTCCGAATTGGAAATCGCTCGAGATCCAATCGTAGGCGTGTTCTTCTCTATGCTTTTAAAACTAACGGATTGTTCTGTGTTTTTTAGCTTGGAAGGTAGTTGATCAACGCAACCATGAAGAAAAAAAGTGATTAATAAAAAACCAAAAACATGCTTGAAAGTGCAATAATTATTAAACACAGCTCCCCCTTACGCAATAAATTATTTTGAAGTCTGTATCTAAAATAATGATTGCAAAATTATTATTTTTTTATGGTAAAGACAAGTGACTATTCTATTTTTGATGCAATATTAAGTATAGACAATAGCGGAGAATTATTCATTGTCTAGCGAAGTTTTTCCCACTCTTTCTCACTTTGTTTTTACCTCGGTTTATTTAAAGCATATTAAAGGTTAACCTTCAACCACCCATAGATTTTCGAAAGATATTTTGGCGTACATTTTTCATACTTTTTGAAATTTTTGTTAATAAATTAAGACATCGGTTTATAATTCAGTTTAGAATAATTTTAATATTCTTAGCTATGCATAATAAAAAAATCGAGTCTAGCGAATCTTGTTTTATCAAAGATTGAAGATAAATTAGTCGCCTGGCTGTAAGCTGTTTCTAGCGATGACTTCATTTCCAAAGAAAGCTATTAAAATAAATAAAATGAAAATAGTCACTAAAACAAAATTACGCTTTACACAATCTGTGCTGTTGATTGCAGGTTTTCTGTATTCAGTTAATAGTTTTTCTGTGGACACTGCACGTTCAATCGAGATTAAACCTAAACCCGTTGCGGATAATTTTATATCGAATGAACTTCTCGTTAAATTTAAAAATCCGTCATTTCAAACCAAATCTGGTAAAAGCCGTTCGCGATATAAAGCACGTAGCAAAGTTCGTTTTCGCAGTCTTGGTATAGAACATTGGAAATTAAATAAATCGCAAGACTTGGCAACGGTAATTCAAACACTAAAAGCCGACCCCAACGTTGCTATTGTTGAACCGAACTATCGACGTTACCCCCGAAGTAATCATGTTCAGAGCGCATTCCCAGAAAATTTTGCACGACTCGATGATCTACGCTTACCTGAATTGTGGAAGATAGAACAACCACCCTTTCGAAAAAACAATAGAGTCAAAGTCGCGGTGATTGATGATGCGTTTGATTTGGAACATCCAGACCTAAAAACCAATGTTTATCTCCCGTTTGATGCTCAAGACGGCGGAGCAGATGTATCACCTGAAGTTTGTGTTTATCCCGGAACAAGCACCCCACAATACTCGACTAGTGATGTTAGATATTTTGAATATCATGGCACAAGAGTGATGGGAGTTCTTGGCGCTTCAACTCCCAGCGGAAAAGGAATCACAGGCGCTGCTGAAAACGCGTTAATCATTCCTATTCGTGTAAGTTGTAATTATTCACTATCAACAACGTTAGAAGCTTTTAGATATGCCATAAAACAAAAAGCAGATATTATCAATGTATCCTGGGGAGGGCCCCAATACTCGCAAATTGAAATGGATGCCATTGAAACTCTCCTACAAAATAATATTCTGGTTGTCACAGCAGCAGGAAATGCGGACAGTGATAATGATCGAGTACCTGATTATCCGAGCGGATTAGATTTGCCCAATATAATATCAGTTGCTGCAGTAAGTGATGCTAAAACATTATTAGAATGGTCTCAGTTTGGTCAAACTAGTGTCGATATCGCTGCACCAGGCAATTTTATTACAACCACCGCCCTTCAAAAAAAATATAAAAGAAGTGGAACAGGTACATCGTTTTCCGCACCATTTGTCGCAGGTGTCGCTGCCTCCTTACTTGCCCGAAGTCCTGAAAATACATCCATGCTTGATATTAAAGCCGCTATCATGGCATCTGCTGTTCCCTTTAGCGACAACTTAAAAGCAAGACTGGTAACTGACGGTTATGTTGATGCGGTTGCTGCCTATAACGCACTTAACGACCCTAAGCCTTTGTTAACGATCTCAAATATTGTAATTGATGATTCCGGCCCACTCGGCAATAACAACGGTCAGGTTGATCCTGGTGAAGATATTATTCTAAATATTACGCTGAGCAATTTAGGAAAAGAAATCGATGGTGTATCGGCTGTATTGGAGTCCGAGTCTCTAGGCGGAGGAATTATTGGCTTTGAGTCTATTTTGGATTTTCCAAAATTTGACATCCGCAACAATCAGTATGGGCGTTACACCTTGAAAATGCCGGTAAATTTTTCAAACTATTATCAATCTCAAAATTTAGAATTTAGTTTGCATTTAACGAGTTGGTTCAACACAAATAGTCGAAAAATCGAAATAACACGAAATTTTTCTATTGATACCGGTAGCCTTGCAATCGGAACTCCCATTACAAATGTCTTACGTTCCACTAATGATCATCAAGATGAACTGCATTACTATCATGTTAATTTAACAGAACCTCAGGGAAAACTAACCATTGAACTTACGTTTAATGAACCAGGTTACGATATTGACTTCCTTGTAAAACGCAATAGTCCGCCACTCTTTAATTATGGAGAGATAGATAAACTCAGCGGAATAGATCGTGGCGTACATCGCGGATTAGAAAATGGGCGTGGAACAGAACAAGTTGTTATTAACGATCCACCAGAGGGTACATATCATATTGTGGTTATTGCTAATCGCATCGTCAAGAAAGAAAATATGAACTATGTATTATCAGCTAACACAAGTCCTAGACCGAAATCATCAAGTTCGTCTGGATGTAGTTTAGGAAAAAACAATCCTTTTGATCCAACGTTTTATTTGTTAATCATTTTTCTCTTAATTGCTAAATATAAAAACACTAGAAAAACTAATCTATTGAATCACTGATTATGGTTGATCGGAATTTGAAAAACGGCATCTATTTAATTAACACTGTAAGATAACTTAATCAGGAACTCATCAACGGCTTTTCTAACAAAAGTAAATTTAAGTCAGTTGTACTGAGAAACACAAATACTTACCACCCACGTGTATTATGACAAGCATTGCATTCTTGAGTAACGGGGTCATGGTCACCCGGCAAAGCATGACATTGCGAACATGACCCACGCACCTCACTATGAGATACCTGAATTACGTTAGCCCAATTGGTTGTACCATGGCAGGCATCACATGCATTTGACGTAGATATATGCGATGTGTTTCTAGCATGACAATTTGCGCAACTACCAAATACTTGACTATGATCAACTGCAAAAGCTGGCCGCCAACCGGTAGTCAGATGACACAAATTACAGCTAGTTGTTGTATCCGCATGCAAGACTCCAAAGGAATGACAACTATTGCAACTGCCTACAATATTCGTGTGGTCCACGGCTTTAGCCGGCGTCCAACTCGTTGTAAAGTGACATAACATACATTGATTATCTGATGTTATATGAGTGGGATTTTTTCCTGGTGCAACTGAACCATTATGGCACGTAACACATTCACCAAACACTTGAGAATGATCCACCAGATTTGCACCAAGCGACTGCCAGTTGATCGTGGTATGACATAATTCACATAGATCAGAACTCGTAATGTGCGTTAATGGTTTTCCGATAGCTACCGTGCCATTGTGGCAACTATTGCAACCACTTGTCACATTTATATGAGAGAACAACGCGGGTAACCAACCTGCTGTTGTATGACAAATATTGCACTGCTCGGGACTTACTGGATGATTAATGGATTTGCCTGTGGCTGTAACGCTATTATGACAACGATTACATCCACTTGTTACTTCTACATGAGTGAAGGTTGTGGGTAACCAGGCCTGTTCAGAATGACAAATATCACAACGCTCAGAACTCGTAATATGATTCAGTGATTTTCCCGCTGCTGTAATACCATCATGACAGCTTACACAGGCTCCCACAATGTTAATATGCGCAAAATCAATGATGTTCCAACCTTGAGTTGCATGACAGACATCACAGGCATTCGAACTAGGGACATGAAAACTCGATTTTCCAATGGCGGTTACACCATTGTGACAACTGACGCAGGCTCCCAGGATTTGTTGATGATCTATTGCTATTGCAGGCAACCAACTCGTTGTTGAATGACAGGCTCCGCAAATATTCGATGTCGTTATGTGTAAGGATGAACGACCCGATGTTGTTATACCATTGTGGCAAAGACCACAACCACCAAAAACTTCATTGTGATCAATGGCAGTTACAGGACGCCACGCAACTGTTGTATGACAAGCCTCACAAAGCTCCGAAGTTGCGACATGTCTTAAACTCTTACCCGTAAATGACGAGCCATTATGACAGGAATTACAGGTTCCCAATACTTGCGTATGGTCTATATGTATTATTCGCCAGTCAGTGGTTTCATGACATGCAACACAATCTTCAGTAGCCCCGATATGAAAGCTCGGCATACCGACTTCATCTATACCATTGTGGCAAAAATTACACTCCTGAACAAACTGGCTATGATCAACAACAATTCCTGCACTAAAAGATGTGGTGATATGACAGCTCGCACAATCATCACTACTTAAAGGATGATTCAAACTTTTCCCCAATACAGTAACACCATCGTGACAAGCAATACAATCACCCAACACTTGGTCGTGACTTACTGTCTTAATTGGTAACCATGCAACAGTACTGTGGCAGGAAAAACACAGTTCCGTCGAAGCGACATGTAGCGAAGGTTTACTCAAATAAATCGAGCCAGAGAAATGACAATCAATACAGGTGCCACTAACAGACAAATGATCAACATACCTGACAGGACGCCAAGTTAAAACCGAATGACAATCGTCGCAATCACCAATCACTGCAATATGATCCTGGCTCAAGCCGACTGCAGTTGATCCGTGACAGCTCGTACATTGGGAGGAAACACCAGTATGATCAAATGCATAAGCCGGATGAAAGAAATTAGCGAGACCTATAAATGAAAAACAAAGCCATACCATTTTATAGTGACAAAAAAAGCTTGTGGCGTCACAATTTCTCTGCTTTCCGAACAGGAAAGTATTTATTAAACTCACGTTTTTTAACCCCCCACAGGTTGCAACGCAGTACAAAAACAACACAAATACGAACAAATGTTCGATAACACAAAATTATAATTTTCTGTTTCTGACTTTAGTGTGTGAAAAAATCCGTGAAGTTCTTTTATTGTTTGGCAGGAATTTTTACTAACATAATTATTTTCGAGAATATTGAAAGAATAGACTCAGTCTATTAATCAAGACTTAATAATTTTATTAGAAAGATTTGAATGAAAAATAATATTAACAACGAATATTAATACAGCTAAGAGAAGATAAACTAAGATAATCCCAGCAATTATTTAACACAATAATTTATTAAAAAGGGTCTTCAGAAAAAACAATGGGTAAATAATTAGTCAAATAAGGACAGTTGAATCACATTGAGCCTCGATGCATGATGGTAGTTGCGAAACCGTCCATCACAAAAAAGAAGCCCAATGCGAATAAGA
>Ga0316207_10005122_pt1 | contig 11007 bp, 4 predicted proteins | sample 6weekpyrite_MG_FD_204943 | JGI IMG/M metagenome (GOLD analysis project Ga0316207, IMG submission 204943) | Microbial mat bacterial communities from mineral coupon in-situ incubated in ocean water Damariscotta River, Maine, United States -... | ecosystem: Environmental > Aquatic > Marine >...
TTCTATCGGCGAACCATTTGCATTGGTCGCCCCATCATCTCCATACACTGTAGCGTTGACTTTAATATTACAACTAGAATTATTAAACACTTTTATAAATGTCGAATAACTACCTGAGACATTTAAGTACGGTATTGTTTGAATAACCTCTGAAAACAAAGACGCTGTTAAAGCTATCATCATTAATACTATTTTTTTCATTTAGATCCTTCTAAAAACTATGTCAATAATATCCTATTTATATAGATAAAACGATAAATATCAACTTAGTATTTTTTCATATAGTCGTATTCAGCATTTCATCCAAAGAAGAGTTCAATGCAGGAGATATTTGTATTACATCTCCAATATCTGACTTATACCTTTCTATAGCGCTGTTTATATATTCCCTTGATAGAAAGCATGGAGAGTTAACAAATAAAGGTGCTCTGTCTCCACCTGATTCTAACCAAGACTCTATATCCTCATTAGGTTCGTCTACCGTACAGTAAGCTGAGCATAAAGCACCCCATGACACCAACAAACCTTTCTTATAATTTATCCATTGTATCTTTTGTTCATCGGTTATAGGTAACTCGAATGAATCCGCCTTGTAATCTGCCACCTTGTCGTCGATCTCATCAATCAACTGTTGGGAATAAGCTTTATCATCAGATAAAAAACTAAAGTTCACTATTAAACTGTCATTTGATGCTCTTGAACCTATAAATGAGCACAAGGCTTCAGTCGGACCTTCAAAAATACGGGTTACACGTGTATCACGAACTAATTGGGGGATCACATTATTTTCTTCATACCCTCTTCCTCCCAGTAACTGTAAAGCAGTGTCTGTAACATATCCGGCAAACTCAGTTGATAACACCTTACAGATGGAAGACAACTCAGGTGATATTGACTTTCCACTATCCATATGTTTAGCACATGTGTTTAACAGTATTTCAATAGTATCAATTCTTCCTATACACTCGCTTACAAAGTTAACACCTATCGCGTTATCTGCAAGTAACCCTGTAGAGATTGTTCTAGCATTAGCAAATTTCCACATGACTTGCACCGCTTTTTTCATTAGGCCTATCTGTTGTGCCGATATCATAAGCCTTGTAAAACTCATAGCATCAACAGCAACACTTAATCCGTCTCCTACATCACCAAGAATAGCATCAACAGGAATAGTGACATCTTTAAAGTCGATACGATTTTGGACAACTCCTCGTAATCCCATAGTGTTTAACTCTTCACCAATTATCACTCCTACAGTATCTGTAGGTACAACAAAAGCAGTTAAACCGAGATCATCCCCATCTTCAGACTTAGTCTGACTTACTAGGGTTATTATATTCGACCATCCTGCATTACCTATCCAAACTTTAGATCCATTTATTGTCCATGAGCTATTATCCGAACTTTTTATAGCCACAGATTCCATAGCCATAAAATTAGTTCCGGCACTGTCTTCTGTTTGAGCAAAACAAGACAAGGTATGACCTTTAGCAAGTCCATGTAAAATATTTTCTTTTTGTACTTTAGACCCATATGCAATGTAGGGTCGAGTCCCAAGTCCATTAATCGCAACCAATTGACTAATAGTCGCATCAAGACCGCCAAGTTGCCCTATCAGTTTAATCCAATCAACCGTAGTCAGTCCAAGTCCTCCATCCTCAGGCGATGAGTGAAAACCAAAGATCCCTTTCTTAGCAAACTCATTTACAATATATGGAGGTATACACCGTCGTTCATCAATCCATCTAGAATTAACACGTCGCGTAAAGAAGTCCCTTAGCCATAGACAAAGATCACGTACAATTTCAGCACTCGCTTCTTCATCAACTGAATTATATTTTTTATTCAATTCCATTACTTAATCTCTTCATTATTTAAGATAAGTTTTAATCTAGCAAGAATCTTATCTTTATTACTGTTAAGGAACCAGTGGTCCCCCTCAACTTCATTCATCGTAAAACTGTTGTTAGTATGTTCAGACCACTGACCGACTTCATCCAAATACACAACATCATCCTGATGTGCAGCCCATGCGGTAATTGGGATATTGAGAGAATCTTCTTCACGGTAAGTATAGCTTTGCATAATTGGCATATCTTTTCGCATTACAGGTAAAATACGTTCTATAAATTCAGGGTCTTCTATGTAGCGCGATAATGCAATTAAGTACTCAGCACGATTCTCTTCTACAAGGACCCGTAATAAAGTATCTCTGTTTTGCCACACTTTTACAAGATTTGGTGCAATTGTAGCTGTTAACATAAAGTGGTGAGGTAATTTCACATCTAAGCCTCTCAAGCGACGAATTGTTTCAAAAGCAACAATACCGCCAAAACTATGCCCCCAAATTATAAAAGGCTTATCTAAATATGGAGTGATCTCCTTAACAATATTATCCACAATCTCGTCAACTGTTTTAATAACAGGCTCATCACTTCGGTTTTCACGGCCAGGTGTTTGAATAGCAATAATATCAGTGTCCTCTGGTGGATTTAACAAGAAATTTGTAAAAAGAGATGCGCCAACACCCATAGAATGAAAACAGATAATTCGACTGCTTTCATTACCGCTAGACACGCCTCGAATCAACCAGTCAGAAAGTTTTTTCGCTCCCATTTCTATTAACAAAGAACCATCGTCTTGGCCCACTTCTTTTGTTTCCACAGAAGACTTATCGTTGCTACTCGACTTCATTTGTCCTAGCATCTCAGAACTCACCTCTTCAAGTGTTGGACCCTTAACAAGCTTAATAAGAGGATAATTAATATCTGTATTCTTTAGAATCCATGCAGATATCTGACCAAGCATAATTGAATCAAGTGACCATTTATCAATCGATTCTGTTATTGACACAGATTCTAAAGGCATACCGGTAAGTTCAGCAATAGCAGCAGCTATCTTATTGGTTAGAAATACTGCCTGTTCATCAACTTCAAGCTCAAAAACTTGATCATTTAAAGTAACACCTTTTTTCTGCTTACCTAAAGATTTTTTTTCATAGGAATCAAAAATACCGGCAAAACGAGAATCTCTAAGAAGGTTTGGATAACCAACACCAAACTCCTTCCAACGGATATTTGCACACAAACGATGATAATTACATTCAAGAATGGCAGATTCAATTTTCGAAAAGACTTCGACTTTATACATTGAACCTAAACCATTTGATTCAAGCAGACCCAGAACACCCGTTTTGTCTTTCTCTTTCATTGACATGCCTGCATATTCACCAAGTACACCAAGATTAACAGAGACTCCTGACATACCAATTGCGCGACGATATTCTGACAATGAATCTTCAAAATAATTCGCAGAAGCATAATTTATCTGTCCCTTAAGACCAAGAACTGAAGACATTGAAGAGATCATCAAGAATAAATCAGGAGACTGAGAATTATCTATACAAAACTTATGTAGATTAAAAGCACCTACTGCTTTGGGATTAAAAACAAAATCAAATCTCTCTTTTGTCATACCTGGAATCATTGAATCATCAAGTACACCTGCCGAATGGACAACACCAGATATAAATCCAGCCGAAGCGATACCTACTGTCATAACTCGAGATACATCTTCCATATTGGAAACATCACCATGTTCAATGTTTACCTCTGTCCCGCGATTAATAATTTCATTAATAATCGCCTGATCGTTTTCAGATTGAACACCGCTACGACTCATTAATACTAGATTGGTTGCACCACGTAGTGACAACCAATCAGCGATACGAAGGCCTAAACCACTAGTTCCCCCTGTAATAATCACAGCACCTTTTGAAGGAGCCATATAATGATTCACAGGCAACGCATTAATTTTTCCTTCCATATTTACAACAAACTTTCCAATGTGTGCTGCACGGGTCATTTGCCTCAATGCTTTGTCTAGTTCAGCAATAGAAAAAGATATGATTGGATGGGCCTCAATAGATTTATCATTTATGAAAGAAACCACTTCATTCAAAAGACGTTGGTGCAATCTTGGTTTTTGCGCAGCAAGTCTATCAACATCGACCACATGATAAGAAATATTTTCACCTAGAGATTCCATACTAATGGCTGTGTTACCATAAATATCTGTCTTTCCAATTTCAATAAATCTACCATAAGGGGCAAGACACTTCAAGCTTTGAGTAATCAACTTTCCTGTTAAGGAGTTTAAAACTAAATCAACACCCTTTCCCTCAGTTGCTTTCATAACATCACTGTAAAAGCTGTTTGAACGAGAATCAAAGACATGTTCAATACCAAACATTTTACGCAGTTGTGTACGCTTTTTTCTTGTGCCCGCTGTTCCAATAACATTAACACCTATTGCTTGGGCTAGCTTAATAGCTGCAAGACCAACACCACCTGTCGCAGAGTGGACAAGTACAGTCTCACCTTCTTCCATACGACCTAGATAGTTAAGACCGTAATAAGCAGTTAAAAATACAACAGGGACTGAAGCTGCTTGTTCAAAACTATAAAGATTCGGCTTCTTGACCGTACAATCAGAAGTTGTCACACATCTGCCTGAGAAACCGTTCGCAACACGGGCGATAACCTCATCACCAGGCTTAAACTCAGAGACAGTATTTCCTGTACTAGTAACAATACCTGAGACTTCAAGCCCAAGTAAATCACCAGCTAAACCACCACTAACAGCACGTTTGGCAAGAAGGCCCATTGCATTCATTACATCTTTATAGTTTAATGCGGAGGACTTAACCTGTATCTCTATTTCATTGTCTTTTAAGGGCTGAAACATCAACTGTCTAAATGCAACTTCACCAATAACACCACTTTGCTCGAACTCTGCAGTGTAAGAGCCTCCAGAAGCCTCAACTTCTAGCGTATCTCTTTCAAGAGTTTTCGTAGAATCAACAAACTCTAATTCTCTAATGTAGCGTTTATTTTTACGAATTGCTACTTCTGACTCATTAATACGGGGATCATGCCTGAGAAGTTCATAAGCTAATTGACTATCATCCACTGATTCATAAGAGTCAATATCAACGACCCTAACTGAAAGGTTTGGATATTCATTGGCGAATACTCTTGACATAGCAAAAAATGGAGATTGTATAAGATTTAAGTTCTTATCCAATTGGTCTACATTTGTTGCATTTTCGGTAAAAACAAACAAATTAGCAATCGAGTGATAATTAATCATACCTTGCATTAGAGACAGGTATTTTTGATATTCCTTACTCGAAGAGTGATCAAGACTTTGTCCAGTGTTGTTCGGAACATAAATTAAATGGGTTCGTCTGTCTAAATAGTTCTCATCGAAAGCTTTATCTAATTCCGATATATTACCAAGAAGAACAACATTTATCTCAGGACGCTTTAATAGAATAGCGTCTTTAATTTTTTTACAAAACTGATCATTATCTTCAGCAATAATGATCGCATGCAGGATCTCTCCTTCAACAGTTTCTAATGCTGATTTTTCCTCTTGATCGTCTTCAACCCAGATGTACTCTGCAACGCCGTCATGCGCAGTATCATCGCTACTATTTGAGCTAGGAATACATTTCGCTGCCATACCATGTAACTCTGAAATCAAATTCATCTGATCATCAAACATAAAGTGATTGGAACACAACCATGTTTCATCGTTTTGATGAACTGTTGCATAAGCCCACACCGTATTCGTAGCTTTTCCTAAAACCTTTGTAGCACCGATACTATTAGGCAAATAGACATTATTAGGGTTTCCGTTAAGTTGTTGGTCAGCAAAGGTCATTTGTAAATGCGCATCAAACACACTTGGGTGAATAAGATAGCGATGTGCTTCAGACTCAAGAGACTCATCAAGTTCTAACCTAGCTAAGACATTACTTCCACTGATCCACATCTCTTTGATACATTGAAAAGTTTTACCGTAAAACAGGCCTGCTTCTTTAATCGTTCCATAAAACTCATCAACATTTACTTTATGAATATCTTTAAATTCACCTTTAAGGGCCTTAATGTCAGGAGCTTTACTGATAAACTCATCGCGTAGATAGTTTATTTTTCCATAGGAGTGCTTAGTCCATGGAGTATCTTCATCCGAATCTGAATTACGCGTACAAATAGCATATGACCCTTCATCGTTTACAACTTCCAACCTCGCATCAAGGGCACTATTCTTCCCATCAGGAACAATTAAAGCATGTTCAAAACGCATGTCATGAATAAATAAGTCATCATGACCATACATATCTTTACCCGCAGAAAAGGCCATCATCATATGTGCTGCAGCCGGATAGATAACAGAACCATCAACCGCATGATCAGACAGATATGGAGTCGAGCCAAGACTAATACCAATATCCCACAACTTATGAGAATCGTCAGTTACAAATAGTTGTGAAGATTTAACAAATGGGTAAACTTGATGCGTCAGTCTGCGTGACTTTTCTTCATTAGATTCATACCAATACTTTTGTTTCTGCCAAGGATAGGTAGGTAGCTTTATCATCTTTGATACTGTTTCACAGCCCATAATCATTGTTCCTGAAGACAGCCATGATGTAATGGCATCAAAATGTGTAAAAGAAGAAGTGGCCTGCTGCTTATTCATCGTAGTCGCAACAATACCTTGAGCGCCCTTATCTTTAATTATATCTTTAGCACCCGTGGCTAAGACGGGATGTGGTCCAACTTCAATAAATATGTTGTATCCATCATCAATCATGTTTTCGATAGTTTCAACAAACCTTACTGTTTGTCGAACATTTTGATACCAGTATTCTCCATTAATAGCATCAGGCATTTGCAGTTTTGTTGTCACAGTCGAATAAAGCGGTATAGGAATAGATCTAGAAACACACTCTTGTAAGGTCGACGAGAGTTCGTCATGTAGAGGTTCCATATGATAACTGTGGTAAGGAACCTTTACATTCACAAACCGATTGAACACACCATCTTTTTCCATCTGTTTTGCAATAATTTCCAATGGTTCTTCATCTCCAGCGATGGTGATCATTTGAGGACTATTGATTGTAGCAACGGAAATCTTATCCTTAAAAGGTTCTACAAGCTTTTCACCCTCTTCTGCTGAGACTGCTATCGCTAACATACGTCCTTTTCCGCTCGCTTTATCTTGTATTCTCGCCCGATGGAAGATAACAAATGCAGCTTGTTCCAATGTTATTGCACCAGAAGCATAAGCTGATGAGACTTCACCTATTGAATGTCCTACAATACCATCCGCATTTATACCATAATGCTTTAGTAACTCTGTTAATGAGATTTGAATTGCCACAATCGCCGGTTGGACAATAGTCGTTTCATTAATTTGACTATTATCTGTAGATTTATTAATCTCATCAATAACCGACCAACCCGAAACCTTCTCAAAATGAGAGTTAAAACGTTCAATCGTCTCTTTAAAAACAGGTTCCGTTTTCATTAAAGCTGCACCCATTTGAATCCACTGACCACCCTGACCTGAATACATGAGTGCTACTTTTGGATTAGCGATACCATCTTGATGTAGGTAAAAAACATTATCCAGTTTTTCATCATTCACAAAGCTCTTAAGGGCTTCTACATATTTTTCTTTTGATTTCGCAACAACAAAGACCTGATGGGCATGACGCGTACGTCTTGTAAACTGTGCCAAACTAATATCTTTTAATGCAGGTATATCCCCATTTAAATACTCTATATATTTTTCTGCATAATCCTTTAAGGCACATAAGGTTTTTGCACTGATTACAAAGATATACTGACCATTTGGAAAGTCATAACTTTGTTCTTTGTTAACAGCATCAACACCCTGCATAACGATATGCGCATTAGTACCGCCAGCACCAAATGAGTTCACACCTATCACCGGTGGTTCATTGTTTAATTGAGGGATATCGGTAAGATCAGTTGCTACCTGTATTCGATAATCATCAAACGGGATTGTCGGATTAGGATTATTAAAATGTAAATTTGCGGGTACTTGACGGTTTTTCAGAGAAATTGTTGCCTTGACAAAACCTGCTATACCTGAAGCACCCTCAAGGTGGCCGATATTTGTTTTAATAGAGCCAACAATAAATTTATTATTTACATCTCGGCCTTTTCCTATGACTTCACCTAAAGCCCCCGTTTCGATGGGGTCTCCCACTGGCGTACCTGGACCATGCGCTTCAACATAAGCCACATTACTCGGATTTATCTTCGCATCGTCATATGCCGAACGCAACATGTTTATCTGAGCATCTTTATCCGGAACAGTAAATCCTGCTGGTGTATGTCCATCGGAGTTGACAGCTGTTCCTTTTATGACACCATAAATATCATCATTATCTTCCAAGGCTTTACTGAGTTTTTTAATGTAGACAATAGCTGATCCTTCACTTCGAACGTAACCATTGGCTGACGCATCAAAAGCCTTACATCTTGCATCTGGACTTAAAAAGCCGGCTTTAGACATGACAATCGAAGACTCTGGTTTCAAAAGTGCATTGACCCCGCCCGCTAAAGCAGCTTCTGCATCACCATCCCAAATACTACGACAAGCCATATGCAGTGCGACTAAGGAACCTGAACATGCCGTATCTACTGCAACACTTGGGCCTTTTAAATTCAAACAATAGGAAATCCGATTAGCCAACGAACACACCCCGACACCCATAGCAGCATAAGGATTGACAATATCACGCTGTGCAGACGAAAGCTGCATACAGAGATGATCATATAAAAATCCGCTGATAAATACACTTGTTTTCGAACCACTCGCATCTTCTAGTGGTATCCCAGCATCTTCAAGCGCCTCATAGGCAACTTCTAGAGCCATGCGTTGCTGTGGGTCTAATTGTGCAGCTTCTTCTGGAAAATAACCAAAGAAGTCACCATCAAACTTATCAATATCTTTAATAAACCCGCCTTGACGGCTTTTAATACGTCCTGACTTTGTTGGATCAGGGTCATAGAACACATTAACATCCCATCTATCTTTAGGGACATCAACAATACAATCTGTTTTATTTAACAGCATCTTCCATAAATCATTAGGAGAAAGTACATCACCTGGAAGACGACATCCTATACCTACTACCGCTAAGGGTTCCTTACTTGCACTTGATGAAAATTCACTCATTTTACCGTCCAACCTTATCCTATTTTTTTGTATACACTTACCCCAGAAATCACATAACTATCAGTAATACAATAACGACCATGTATATTTAATTTATTAATACTTTGATTCAATGACCTAAACCTAAATGAATGATCATGCTCACTAAAATCAACCTCCACATCAAAAAAATCAAGTTCTAATTTCAACACAGGATAAATAGCTTTATAAAAACTTTCTTTAATACTAAAGACAAGCTTAGAAAACTCAATATGCGACAAACCTGCTAAATTCCCCCTATTTAGTTTTTCCCAATCAGTGCAAACATAATCTATAAAAAAGTCAGATATATCTTTACTTGTCTCAATATCAAATCCAATGCTGATTAAACTTTCATTCTTTAACGTTACAACAGACGCACAGTAGTCTCCACTATGCGAAATACTTCCCGTCACCTTTTCTGGCCATAAAGGTTGACGATTTTTTCCTACTAACACGGGAAAGTAATCATCATATATCTTTGACAGGGAGTTTTTTGAACAGACTCTTCCCATGACAAATGACTTACGCCTTTTTAATGGCATATCTTCAAGATATGCAGCCTCTTTCGGATGTAATACATAAGTCTTATCACTAGCTATCAGCACTTCTACAAAAACATCAAATGGAAATAATATCTTTATACTATTTACTAATGCATCAACCAAAAAACATCCATCCTTTGTCTCTATTATAAAAATATATAATCTTATTTTATACCTCAATGAAGCATAATTAAAAATATCAACAGTTAAATAAAATTACTTTATCAAAGTTTTTTTAGGTCTTTTTGAGTAGCCAAATATACTAATGTTATTTAATTGTAAATATTTGCAAGTATTTACTTTAAACTTGGGTTAGTAAAATCATATTATAATATTTACCTATTTTTGTGCAAAAGGAGTTATTATGAAGAGCAAAGATATTAAGGCAATATTTGTCGCAATATTATTCTTTTCAGCCAATCAACTATTTGCTGTCGGGCCAGGAAAAAGCAGTATGACAAAACACAATGTAAAAATTGGAAATTGTCTGCTTAAGAGTATTACTGTAAAGTGGAAATTAGATAGCCTTATGGGAGAAGCTACTGTAGGAGGGTCATACAAATACCAAGCAGACTGCGAACTGCCTTCCTCCACAAAAATCTATCTCAAAGTCTCTAGAGGTTCGGACTTTTATGGCTATGTCAAACTTGCTCCTGTTGTGCCAAAAGCTAATAGTGGTTATGGGTATAATGTAACAGGTTCTCCAAATTGGAATAAGGCCTTGTGCGGTTCAGGAAATCAAAGTCATCAATGTCATACTGCAAAAGATGCAAAAACCTTATGGAAACAAGGTTCGGTAACTGACTTTGTTATGAGCTGGTAAGTTCTTCCTCAGGTGGATACTTTTTACCAACAAGGTACCAATTCTACCTGCTCCCATTCTATTTGACAGAAAATATCATTAAGCCAAATACAAAAAGATAAATAGGAAAGTTTTCCAAGAGAGTATTGAGAAAAGCAATAGCATAACAGCTACTATAAAATTCACAGTATGCTTTGATTCTCATCATTTTATCGCAACCATCTCTTTAGCAGAAGAAGAGTCAATCATTTTTGACTTAGAGCTAGCATGTCCATGAGAACCATGTTTAGCCTTACCATATGTAGCCATTGCGTAGCCTTTAAACAGGTTCAGTCCAAGATAAAAAACTATGAGCAATGAAGCAGATACAAATGCTATACTTTTGGCCTTTTTAGAAGCTTCAAATAGATTTACTCTCTTATATAAAATAAACATTGCCCATACAACCGCCAAGTATTTAAACAGACCAAATACGCCCAGCCATGTATCTTTTCTAGAAGCTAAGTTTTCAACTTTATTCGTATCTATACCAAACCCATATATAAAACCATTAACGATATCTGCATATGTATGCGTGAA
>Ga0316207_10005124_pt1 | contig 11006 bp, 9 predicted proteins | sample 6weekpyrite_MG_FD_204943 | JGI IMG/M metagenome (GOLD analysis project Ga0316207, IMG submission 204943) | Microbial mat bacterial communities from mineral coupon in-situ incubated in ocean water Damariscotta River, Maine, United States -... | ecosystem: Environmental > Aquatic > Marine >...
CCAGTTTCAATGGGTAGTTGCATTAACACGCGTTATCTCTGCCGTGTTTAGAAAAGGCGGCGATGTGTGCTTTTTAGTGGAAGAACTAAAAGCGGTATTCGACCCACAGGGTGGCTACTTTAAAAAAAGAAATACTTGGTTTGCATTTATCCGAAAGTGAAGGCGCAAACTTTAAAATTTACAGCCTCGTTTTTCTACAGCTTCAACCCATGCTCAGCAGCGCGCCTTTGGCGCGTCCGTTGTAACATTTTTATTAGACCAACTTCCCGATTAAGGATGCTGCCACTTCTGCAAAGCCACTAATATTTTTTATTGCTTCTGCTTTTTCGTTGTTTGATTTTGATGCATCATTAACTAAGCTAATTAAATCAGATAGTTTTTCTTTATTGACTTCTGCATTTTCTATTATTGAGGAAATTTCCTCTTTTGTTAATTTAACAATACTCGATGCTTCTGTCGTGTACTCATCAATTGCTATGCCACGAGCTTTATTTCTAAGGGCTTCCCATTCTTCATTATTCATTAACCTTACTCCTTATCTAATATAGTTTGAATTTTTTCAACAAGACCAATTCCCTTTCCAGATTTTTCTCCGTTTTTTAAAATAAATTCATCTAATTCTGAAAAAACCTTACTTAAATCAATTTTTCTATCAGTAGCTTCATAAAGTTTTTTGTAAGCTTCCGATCTTGCTTCTTTAACGGTTACAGCAGATTGTAAAAGCCCTGTTATAGTAGAATTAGCTTGTGAAAGTATCAAATAATTCTCACTTAATTTTTTTATTAGGAATACTCTGGCTTTTTCTAACTCTTCTTTTGCGACATTATTTTTTTGATTTATCAATATTATGTCTTCTGCAACATTTTCTAATTGAGCTTTATTTAAAGTTATTGAATTTTTAGGTGCTAACGCAGTAAAGTAACTACTGAGTGCCGTCTGCATCGCAGCGTCTAAATTGTTTCTGTTAATAGAAAAATGAAGGTTTATTAATTCAATCTGGGACTGGTGTTGTTTTTGAATGCCAATACCAACTTCACTACTTAAATCAACTGACTCCTGTGGAATTGTTGTACATGCAGAAAGCAGTGTGACAAGCATGAATACCGAAAAAAATTTACTTCGGTTCATTGTGTTCTCCTTTTGGTTGGTTTTGTGGTCTAGACATAATAATCCCCCTGTCTGTAAAAGGGTGTTTATTTCCGTCCTATGTGGGTTAGCTAAATAAATAGCCAGTGTCATAAAAATGAAAGTACAACCCTTCATTAACAGGCTCGGAAATCAACATGATATAATCTGATATACGTTTTATCGGGATGGACGTCTACAAAGACTCTATCGTTATTTCATTAGCCGACAAAGGTGCGTCGCTATGGCACTATTGGAGGCACGATAGATAACTATAAAAAAATACTACGCTACGGGCTTCAACCGGTAAAGACTTATTTTTTGTTATTATGTGTTTTTTAGGGCTGATACCATTTCACTGGCGATAAAAAGAAAAAGGACATGAACGGCAGTATTCCTTTATATTAGACAATATTAAAGAGCAGCTAATTTTACCACTGGATGAAACATCGAGTTGAAAGTGACAAAGGCAAACTCATTTACAGTCATAGAATATCAGCAGTAGAACCCGTATTCGGAAATATAGACGCGAATAAAGGACTCAATCAGTTTAGTTTACGGGGTAAACAAAAAGTTCAGGAAAATGGAAGCTGTTCTGCATGATTCATAATATTGAGAAGCTAGTGAATTACGGTACAATGGCAGCATAGTAGCTGAACCAATTAGAACATTTGGCTGAATATAAAAAATGATAAAATAGATCGATAGTCATTATAAAAACATAATTCGTGAAAAATTTTAACGAAATATATTAAATTTAATGAAAACAGAAAACATAAATCGGGATGTAAAAGACTTATGATTTTATCAGGTTTTTCTACAACCTGTTAGGCAGCCGTCTTAAGCAAGACCCAATCAAAAAGGAAAACTTATATGAGAATTCTACTTATACTTACATCGCATAATCAACTTGGAAATACAGGGCAGAAAACGGGATTTTGGCTAGAGGAATTTGCTACTCCTTACTATATATTCAAGGATGCAAATGCAGATGTCACACTTGCCTCGCCTAATGGAGGGCAGCCACCTCTGGACCCAAAAAGTGACGAGTCAGACTTCCAAACAGAAGCAACTGAACGCTTTAAGGAAGATGATGATGCTCAGTCGGCACTAGCAAATACGTTGAAACTATCAGATCTATCATCTGATGATTATGATGCGGTATTTTATGCTGGTGGACATGGTCCACTATGGGATCTGGCAGAAGATAGCAACTCCATAGCCTTGATTGAAACAATGTATGCCTCCGGGAAACCGGTTGCTGCAGTTTGTCACGCACCTGCGGTACTCCGTCACACTAAATCCCCAGATGGTACGCCCTTAGTAAAGGGAAAGTCTTTGACCGGTTTTAGCAACACTGAGGAGGACGCAGTTCAGCTTTCAGATGTTGTACCTTTTCTACTGGAAGACGAGTTAACAGCGAAAGGGGCTAACTATTCAAAGGCCGAAGATTGGCATCCATATGCGATTACTGATGGCAACTTGATAACAGGTCAAAACCCCGCGTCTTCAGATTCAGTCGCTAAAGCTGTACTAGAGAGAATTAAGCAATAAATGCCTAACAAGCATTGCAGGGAATATAGATAAAAGTCCAAATTTGCAAATATAAAATATGTTCAATGAATTGTGAGCGGTATGAATAAAATTATTTTTATACATGGTTTGCTTGGATCAAAAAACAATTTCGAGCATCTGGAAAAGGAATTCACTGACTACAGTACCGAATCTATAGAATTGGTCGGGTTTGGTGGGGAACAAAAGCCAAAGATTAAATACGATGTAAATGACTTTCTTTATTCGCTTGAACGTAAACTTAACCTAAACGAAGATTCCGATGTTAAATTGATTTTAATAGGTCATTCTATGGGAAGTTTGCTGGCGAAAGAGCTAGCAATTAGGCACCCAAACAGGATACTAAAAATTTTTCTAATCTCATATCCGTTTTTTGATAAGGAAATAGTATTAAAACAGTATAGTTATTTTGACAGAAAATATGCTAAAGGCACCTGGTGGACAAAATTAATTTGCCAAACAGAAATCATATACAAATGGATTTTTTATCCTTACTTTTATCTATTTAAGTACAAACATAGGCAATCATATATAGATTTTTTCAAACACACATATCATTCTGCTCATAGTGCAATTAAAAACACTATCTTCGAGGATAATAAGGAAAACTTGTACGCTATTGAGGATAAAATTGTCTTGATTAATGGAGAAAAAGATCGCTCTGTTGATTTTACTTTTTCAAAATATTTTAAGGCTTATATTATCGATGGAATGGGTCACATTTTCTTCGGACATGAAGAGGAAATATCTAATATTATTAAAAAAAATATTTAAATTGGGCGTAAATATTGCCTAACGAGTAAGGATAAATCGTGAGAGCGAAACGGACGATGTAAATAATTCGAGAGTGTAAATTATTCTGTGTAACTGTCATGGTTAAATGTAATCAGTTAAACGTGCTTCAAACTTAATCATAAACCGATTCAGCGCAGGTTTCCAATTTCGAATGGGCATGGTCCATTTTTGGAGGCTTACTGAGTCGCTAAGTAGATAACCTTTTTTGCCGAGTCATCCATTGGAAATAATTTCCGTTTTTTAATTCACACTGTTTAGTGACCCTATCGCATGGGTCGTATAAATAGCTTTGCGTATATCAGTAGCGTAATCAAACAACGTGTTCAAGGCCTGATCTTCTGTCGTCGCCTGATAAATTTTCTTTAAATCAGCCGCTATGGCTTTATTATATTTCCACGGCACGGTGCAGACCACTACACTAGTGATCACGACCTAAGCTAAGAAACACCAGGTTATCGTATAATACTTACACTTTATCGGCCTTTAGCCACTTTGGGTTAAATACACCGTTCTCTGACTGGATTTTATCCCCAAAAATAGCTATTATTACAGCTATAAATGAGGTTTATGCAAATATGAAAAGCTCATCTATTCGCCTAAAATCCTAAAAAAGTCTAATCCCCCCTAAAATGATTAAAAACCAGTCACGATAACTTTGTAACATTATGGAAGCATTAGCAGCCACTGGTATTTATAAATGAAACAGATCGATATTCGCCAATTCACAAAACCTTTGCTGATTAGTGCAATTCTACCTTTACTTTATGCCTGTAGCTCAGGTGGCAGTGATAGCGATAGCCTCACATCGGGTCGTGGTGGCGTCCCAAACAGCATGTTATCTCTGGATATAACCGATGCTCCGGTGGATAGTGCTGAAGAAGTTTGGATACAGTTTAATGCGGTAACACTACAGCCTTCATCTGATGATGACGGTGCAAAGGCAATAGAACTTCCGATCACCCCTGCCAAACGCATTAACCTGCTTGAACTACAGGGCACACGAGTTAATGCTTTACTCACAGATGCGATTATACCCGCGGGTAGATACGACTGGATTCGCCTGGGCGTTGAAATAGAGCCCGGTGTGCGTGACTCCTACATTTTAGTTCAGGGTAATGAATATGAGCTGGATATTCCCAGCGGCTCACAAACGGGCTTAAAACTTAATCAAGGCTTTGAACTCATTGCCAACGCAAAATTTAATTACACCATCGATTTTGATTTACGCAAATCCATTGTACTGGCAAATGGTGAATATAAACTCAAACCCACACTGAGGCTGATCAACAATGCCGAGTCAGCCACCATCACCGGTACTGTCGATAGTGAGCTGTTAACATCAATAGCGGGTTGTACGGATGACGACCTTTCTACCGGCAATGCGGTTTACCTGTTTGAGGGCTATGTCACTCCCGATGATATAGACAATATTCCGGCAAACCCGATTAGTTCAGCATTGGTTAGCCTCAATACCACTTCCGGAAATTATGAATACACCCTGGGGTTTGTAACCGCAGGCAACTATACCATCAGCTTTACCTGTAATGCGGATAGTGATGATGCAAATATTTTATTTACCGGCACGAACATATTGAATGTGAGCGCTGGCCAAACCGTTAGCGTTAATTTTTAGTTATTAAATTACATTTAAAACTTCGAATACCATTGTTTAAACTCGGCCATATTAAGTGGCCGAGAAAAATAAAATCCCTGTACCCGATCACAACCCATTTCTTTTAACAACCCAATTGCCGATTTATTTTCAACCCCTTCAGCCACTACCTGTATACCAAGATCGTGCGCCATAGTAATAGTTGCAGTTACGATTGGATAGTTATTCGATTCTTTATTTAAATTTAAAATAAATGACTTATCGATTTTTAATTCGCTAATAGGAAATTTCTGTAAATATGACAACGAAGAATAACCTGTACCAAAATCGTCAACTGATACTCCTATCCCTTCGTCATTAAATTTATTCAATACCTCAATCGAACGAAGCGGATTTTTCATAATCGCATTTTCAGTGACTTCTATATACAAACTCGTTTTTGGAAAACCACTGATTTTAAGTATTTCACAGATAGACTTAAATAAAGCATTATCTAAAAGATTCATCGGAGACACATTGATTGCAACATGAAAATCAGGATTCTCATTTACAATATATAAAAACTCATGTAAACAATTACGCATTAACCAACAAGTTAAATCTGCAATTAAATTTTCACGTTCGGCCAGGGGGATAAACTTATTCGGGTATATTACTCCAAGATCAGGGTGATTCCAACGCAGCAATAATTCACAACCACAAGGTTTCCCCGTAAGCAAATCAAACTTGGCTTGCACTAATGCTTCAAAATAATCGGCATCAATACTACTTTTAAGGTCATTAATTAACATCAGTTTTTCATAATGATCATTATCCATATCACAATGATATAAACTAATCTGTAAATTGTTGTGCTTGGCATTATACATAGCCACATCAGCACGACGCATTAAAAGATCCGGGTCAGAACCATCAGTCGGGTAAATAGAAATACCAATACTGGCACTCACCTTTAAAGCATGGTTATTTATATTGAGTATTGGCTGAATAAGTTGAATAATTTTTTTAGCCAGTTTTTCGGCCAAAGCCGAATTTACATTCATCAAAATAAAAGCAAACTCATCACCGCCAATTCTAGATATGGTATCGGAGTCTCGTAAACCCTCGAGCATACGCAAACCTGTAACTTTCAAAACTTCATCACCAATACTATGACCAAGCGTATCATTTATTTCTTTAAAATGATCCAGATCCAAAAGCAATATAGCAAACTCTCTTTTGTCTCTTTCAGAGGAATGAATACTATATTGAAGCCGGTCATTAAATAAATAACGATTAGGCAAGTCAGTTAAATCATCATGCGTGGCTTTGTATTGCATCCTTTCTGCAAGCCCAACTAATGAGCTGCGCATTAAATCTAAATCTTCAGTCAGGTGTTTAATTTCTTTTAACCGCGAATTGGTGGTTAGCGGCAAATCAAGGTTACCATTAACAATTTCTTTAGACTGGTTACGTAAATAATAAATCGGTTTATGAATCACCCTTATTAAACCGATAACTAATAACAACACCGCTATAAAATACACTATAAGTATAATCGCGATAGAAAATTTAACGGCGTTAAACTCTTCATTTATAGCCAACTCGTCAAAACCTATTTTCAAATACGATATATCATTCACGCCTTGAAAGTACACAGGGAAGACCATATAAAAAACATTATCAAAATGCTCATTAAGATTTTTATCTTCAATAAATTTATGACGACTAAAGTCAGAGTCTTGCGCTTTGATAACATTTCCGGTTGACTCTTCCAACTGAAGATATGTAATTTTACTGCCTAATATTGCAGAATTTAAAATATCAATTATTTCGTTATGATTTACAGCTGGGTTTTTTTTCGATAAAACATCTGAGAGCATACCCGCCACTTCATTATTATGATTAATAAATTGCTCTGACGCATTTTCATAATAAGAAGTTAATAATGTATAGTACAACACCGGTATTAATAAAATATGTATAATTACAATAGATACAACCATATAACCGGATAGGCTAAATAGATTTTTTTTGAATACCTTATTAATACTACCAACTACCATAACTTTTGTATCACAATAACATCATCGCTGAGCGCTGCATTTTTTTCAGACATGATAGTAATATATTTGGGGTGCGATTTTAAATAATTTATCAGCTGCTCTTTATCAGATATTTCTTTTATCTTACTTGCTCCCTGCCTGAACATACGTTTTATTAATTTTCTTCTATAACCCTTTTCAGTCATGCGCATAATGTTTTTTAAAAAGGCCTGATATATTTCAGAATCACTATGATTGATTACAGGGTTAATTCCGGGGTTTATTAAAGCTGCCCCTTTACTAACCGGCATACGAAGATAAAGTCTTCGTATATCTATAATATTAATTTTTTCTATTTTACTATGCTTGGCGCTGACTAAAACCGCAGACGATGATGCAAAACAACTATTTGCACTCATAAAAAACAGAAATGTAATCAATCTAAGCCGAATTTTTTTATTTAAATTACACATCCATACTCTTCTTTAAAACACCATATCAAGTGAGGCAGATATTAACTCGGCATCACCAAAAACACTGATCACCTGTCCCTTATCAGTGTTTTTGTCATATTGTATTTTCAGGGCTAGATTAATATCAAAATCCCATCTCATACCAATACCATTGGTGTAGTGCTCCTCATCACCGCCAGCCGAGTTGGGATCTTGAATAAACATTGAATACGTCACATACGGCGTAAACTCCCCCACCTGATATGCCAACGACACCATCGCGGTATTGTATTTAATACTGCTTGCCGATCTTTCATAATGATTAAGTTCAGATAGAAAAGAAAACTTATCCAGAAATATATTAACCGACACACCGGCAAACTGTTGCTTAACATTTTTCTCAGTTTGCACGCCATCTATACTTCTATCGAGCTGACCCTGCATGAGGGTAAACCTTAAATCTAACCAGTTGTTCGACAGCTCTGCTACAAAGCCAAACATATTTTTCCAGCGCTCATCAACACTGCTGGAGGACAATTCACTAAGTAAATTATTATCACTAGAGTCCTCCCTTCCCGTATATATATTAAACAACGCCTCCCATCCACCAAGATCTTTTTCGTAAATAATGCTAAGTCCGTTATAACTTGTAATTTGCCAGGTATAATTATCCGCAGGGGGTCTAACCCAGTTATAGGTATACGCTATATCAAAATAATCTGAATAGTAATAAAGAGGTAATTTTTTACGACCAAACTGTAGTGAAACATTGTCATTAATCTCATAATTAAAATATGCCCAATCAAGCTGAATTTCAAAATCTAAAGCGCCATGACTCACGGCCTGAATAATGAACGAAGAACGATCATTTATTTTGGAAATTAACTGTAAACCGACACTGGTGTCTGGCGTATATGACCAGTCATGATCATAAATACCTGTTTTGGGATAATCTGCAAGAAATTTATCACCCGATATAACCTTACCTGTTGCAATCGATGCAAACCCACTAATTTCAAAATCACTAGCGTGGCAATATTGAAAAGCGGTAATCAAGAATAATAAAAGCGGTATGCTGGATTTTGTAACGTAATACACTATTTTCCCAGATCACTATTTCCCCGGATCATTATTTCCCCGGAAAATCCCAGACAACTCCCTTGAATTCGGGGTCAATTAATACACTATATACTCGTTTAAACCTAATCGAATATTCAAAAACACTCATCAAAAAAGTGCATCTAAAAAATATAGCAGAAAATTATTTATAGTCGCTTACAGATGCTGCACGATTAAACGACAATATATTGATTATAGTAAAGATTATAATAAAAATTTATAAAATTGCTTATTGAGGTTTTTTAAAAAATAACCCGTTCGGGTGATCGGATTGGCCGCTATTTTTGTTCAATGACTAAACTCTTGCACCTAACGTACACAGTTTTTACTCGTAACCTAAAAAATAAACCAAAAAAAAAGGCTGCAATAAATGCAGCCTTAAACGTCAAATAAGTTTATGTATTAGTATTATATCTGACTTAAGTATTTAGCAACAACCGATGCGGGTAGTGGAATGTAACCATCTTTAATTACTACTTCCTGCCCCTGCTGCGAAAGAATCATTTTCAAAAATTCTTTTTGTAAAGGTGCTAACTCTTTATTGGGGTGTTTGTTCACATAAACATAAAGAAAGCGCGATAAAGGATACTTACCCGCTACTGCATTAGCTGGTGTAGCTGCAATAAAATCACCGGATGCTTTTTTACGCAAAGGTACAGCACGCACACCAGAAGTTTTATAACCAATACCCGAGTAACCAATACCGTTAGCTGAACTACTTACAGATTGTACAACCGAAGCCGAACCGGGCTGCTCATTAACATTATTTTTAAAGTCACCTTTGCAAAGACCTTTTTTCTTAAAGTAACCATAGGTACCCGACACTGAGTTACGTCCATAAATTTGAATATCACGGTTCTTCCAGTTACCGCTCATTCCTAAGCCGCCCCATTTGGTAATATTTACATCTGCACCACATTTACGCGTAGAAGAAAAAACCGCATCAACATCAGAAATACTCATACCTTTAATGGGATTATCTTTGTTTACATAAACCGCCAGTGCATCAATCGCAACCGGAATAGCGGTAGGCTTATACCCGTAACGATCTTCAAATGCCGCAATTTCTTTAGATTTCATTTTTCGACTCATTGGGCCAAAGCTAGAAGTGGCTTCTGTTAATGCTGGAGGAGCCGTTGAAGAACCCGCCGCTTGAATTTGAATATTTACATTGGGGTATGCGCGTTTAAAAGACTCTGCCCATAGTGTCATTAGATTAGCCAATGTATCCGAGCCAATACTGGAAAGATTACCTGAAATACCACTCACTGATTTATACTCAGGAACATCTTTATCAACTGATACCGCTGAAGCTACACCCGGCGCCAGTAAGCCAACACTGATTGCTGCTGCAGCCAGAATGCTTGAGAATTTTTTTTGTTTCATTACGAATAACTCCGAATTAAATAAGTGTGATCATTTTGTTTAATTAATATGAATACTAAATGACGGAATTGTTACAATATTATTACAAATCTATCCGCGAATATACGCTATTTTTTGCAGGCCATAATTACTGTGCAAGCGTAACTTCATTGGCTAAAGTGTTTGCCTGCTCAAATTGTGAAATACTATCCAGTGTTATATCAGCAATATTGCTGAGCGCATCGCGGGTAAAAAAACCCTGATGCCCTGTGATTAAAACATTTGGAAAAGTTTGCAGCTGGGTAAACACATCATCCTGTATCACCTCGCTAGAGTGGTCTTCAAAAAATAGCGTACTTTCATGCTCATAAACATCTAATCCCAGGTAGCCAATTTTTCCAGATTTTAACGCATTGATAACCGCATGTGTGTCTAATATTGCACCACGACTGGTATTAATTAACATCACCCCTGTTTGCATTTTTTGTAGTGCCGGCCCATCAATTAAATAATGTGTACCGGAATTAAGCGGGCAATGCACCGAAATCACATCGGATCCAGCAAAAAGCTGATCTAGCGCAATGTAATTAACGCCTATTTTTTCACATTCCGGATTCGGTAACGGGTCATAAGCCAGTACCGTCATCCCCATTGCAGAAGTGATTTTTGCAACTTCTTTACCAGTTTTACCTGTGCCGATTATGCCCATTGTACGCCCGCTAAAATCGAATCCGAGCAAACCCTGTAGCGCAAAGTTAGCATTACTTACTCGATTGTAGGCCTGATGAATATGTCGGTTTAAAGAAAACATTAACGCCAACGCATGCTCGGCAACCGCATGTGGCGAGTATGCCGGCACCCGCACAACCTGAATAGAGAATTCACGGGCAGCGCCAATATCAACATTGTTAAACCCGGCACAGCGCAGAGCAATTAATTTAA
>Ga0316207_10005125_pt1 | contig 11006 bp, 8 predicted proteins | sample 6weekpyrite_MG_FD_204943 | JGI IMG/M metagenome (GOLD analysis project Ga0316207, IMG submission 204943) | Microbial mat bacterial communities from mineral coupon in-situ incubated in ocean water Damariscotta River, Maine, United States -... | ecosystem: Environmental > Aquatic > Marine >...
ATTAATGAATTTTGTTATCGGTTCAATCGCAGGCAGTGGGAATTCCAAATTCCAAGTAGACTATTGGCTGCTTGCGCTGTTCACTTACCGATAAAAACGTGCTGAGTTTTCTTTAGAGGCAAGTTGATTTTTTTTACAACAGTCGCTTAGTTTTTTTTCTTTTTATTAATGTTGTGCTTGCCGCCCTTGTTAAGGATGATCTTGGTTTGACTGGCTTTGTTGCTTCGTTGTGGGCGACGACGCTCGTCAATATTTTTCAGCAGCACTTCACGGCTTCCTACTTCGTAGCCAGGCATTTTTATGCGTTTAATGCGACCACCAATCAGCTTTTCAATATTGGCCAGAGAGCGCTCTTCTTCGCGGCTCACCAGCGAGATGGCCTGACCTTTTTCGCCGGCGCGACCACAACGACCAACGCGGTGTACATAGTCTTCAGCCAGGTAGGGTAGGTTGTAGTTAACTACATGCTCAAGTCCCTGTATGTCTAAGCCTCGGGCGGCTACTTCGGTGGCAATGAGCACTTGTATTTTTGCATTTTTGAAGTCGCTGATGGCACGGCGGCGGGCACCCTGACTCTTATCGCCATGGCAGAGTGCGGTTTTAATCTTTGCTTGTTTCAGCTGCGTGATTAGCTTGTCTGCCTGATCCTTGGTGCTGGTAAATACCAGGACCTTGAACCAGTTGTGTTCCTCAATCAGATCAACAAACAATTCTGCCTTGCGGCGTTCTTCTACGGGATAGACCACATGCTCAACGGTATCAGCGATGGCATTTTGTTTGGCGACGCTAACAATCTCAGGCCTGTTTAGCAGCTTGTTCGCCAGTTCCTTGACCGGCTGTGACATGGTGGCTGAAAAAAGCAGGGTTTGACGCTGTTTGCTGGTTTTTTGCAGCAAGGTCTGAACATCAGCGATAAACCCCATGTCTAGCATGCGGTCGGCTTCATCCAGTACTACAAACTCTACCTTGGAGAGGTTGATATTGCCCTGAACCATATGTTCCAGCAGGCGACCGGGGGTGGATACGATGATGTCGACACCGGCTTTGAGCTTGTTTTCCTGGCTGCTCATTTTGACGCCGCCGTATAAGGCGGTAATCGATAGTGGCAAAAATTTAGCATAGCCTTTAATGGTTTGCGCCAGTTGCTCTGCCAGTTCCCGGGTTGGTGTCAGAATCAGTGTGCGGGTATTGCCAGGTGATGGTGGTTTAGGATGATCAAACATTTGCTGCAGAATGGGCAGGGCGAAGGCGGCGGTCTTGCCTGTGCCTGTTTGGGCGTTGGCCAGCAGATCCTTACCGCGTCGGGCAGGGATAATAGCTTGTTCTTGTATGGGGGTCATTTGCTTGTAGCCGCAGGCATCCAGGGCTTTCTGTATCTCGGGTGCCAGATCTAAAGACGAAAATATCATGCTAAATCCTCTGTAGGTCTTGCTACAGCTAAAAATATAAAATAGCCACGAATTATAGCGGATTTTATGCCTGCCAGTGAGACCTCTCGCCGAGAGGCAGATTGCGGCAATATGACCTGATCCGATTGCAGGTTTAGTTAGCCATTCAGTATAAATATGATGGTAATCTAGTCTGGAATTAACAACATACTTGAGTGCTATGACTGATTCTGTGCCCTTAACAACAATTATTGTTGATACCGACTCTGAGCGTCCCAAAGCCATTGCCGCCGTATTGAACAAGAATGGTTATGCCGTCAGAGGAAAAATAGCCAATAGCAAAGACAGCCTGCAACTGGCGCTGACAAATCAGGGATGGGATATCATTTTTGTGACTGCGGGCCTTGATGCAGGTTTAGACATTCAGCACATCATTGCTGTGCTTGAAGAAAAGGCTCTCGATATACCGGTGCTTGTGATTACAGCAAACATGGATGAGTCGACTCGTTGCCAGGCTTTAAAAGCCGGCGCAAAAGACGCTGTTTCTCTGCAATTTCCAGAACTGCTGGGGTTGGTCATTCAGCGAGAAATAGGTCGTAGCAAACTCATCATCTCAGAAACGGCAACAAGCCAGGCTGGTGTTCAAACCGATGCGGTGAGTGCTGCGGTTGATCCGGCTTCACTGTCACAGGAAGAAAAGCGCTGGTATGAACGCATAAAAGCCGCACTGTCGAATAATCACTTCGTCACTGTCTACCAGCCCATCGTCAACCTCGCCGCCGAGCCGGCCGAGAATTATGAACTATTGCTGCGCATGTTGGATGAGCAGGGCGAAGAAATTGCCCCCGGCGCCTTTATGGGGTCGGCAGAAAAGGTGGGACTGATGACGGCCATAGATCGCTGGGTGATTAGTAATGCAATATACAGCCTGACTGAGCGCCAAAAAGCGACAAGTAACACTCGATTTTTTATTAAGCTTTCCGCTTGCAGTCTGCGTGACTCGAGTCTGGAGGCTTGGTTGAGTGAGCAATTGCTAGCGACAAAATTGCCAGCGTCTTCACTGGTGTTTGAAATTACTGAGGCCGATGCCTCAAAAAACCAAGCCCAGGCACAAGCACTGTGCAGAAAACTAAAGCAGCTGAACTGCCAGGTCGCACTCGACCATGCTGGCCTTCAAGGTCTGGCAGCAGAGACCAAAGCCTTATGGCTGGGTTTGGATCTGGATTACATAAAGATATCTGGGCAATTAATTCGTAATGCATCTAGAAACAAAGACGATCAGGCTGCTATCAATTACATCGCCGCCTTTGCCAAGAGCAAGGGCATTTTAACCATTGCCCAGTTTGTTCAGGATGCCACCGTGCTTGCCTATTTATGGCAACAAGGGATTAACTATATTCAAGGTTATTACCTGCAACGGCCTGATACTGCATTAAGTTACGATTTTACCCAGGACCAAGAATAGGCTATTAATTTCGCCATGGATAAGTTAGAACATTTACTCGATCAGATTGACCGCCGCGGATACAAGGCCTATAAACAGATTCAAGGCGATTATCAGTTTCCTGATTTTCTGTTGCGCATTGATCATGTCCAGGGCGATCCCTTTGCAGACCCTTCCCGTTGCCGCCTTTTTATCAAAGCATCAACAATAGCCCTTACCAAGGGACTATTTTCGAATCACATTCGCGCCATCGCCCTGGAGGATTACCTTGGGCGTTGTTTTGCCGCTGCCATCAAACAGCATGTAAAGGGCAGCCGTGGCTCAGGCAAGAGTGGTGAGGTGTCTATTGCCACTTACGGCCAGCAGGTATTGCAGCGCAATGCGGTGTTGGTGTGTGACGGAGCTGTAGAGCTGCGTTTTCGCCTGGCTTTGCCTGCCGATGGTCGCTCAGTCAATGCTCGGCAGGCTAAGGCCATGCTGTTGCAGGAGTTGCCCAAGCTTGTACAGGCGGGGCTGTTATCTGTTGATCTAACAGTAGCGCAAAGACACGTAGACTCGATTGAGGATCAAAATCATTTACGCCAGCAACTTGAGGCCAAAGGCCTGGTTGCCTTTGTTGCCGATGGCGCGGTGTTGCCTCGTGTCAGTGGTGTTGATGATCGGCCGCTTGCTGAGGCGGTTGTATTTCGGGCGCCGGATTCTCTCGCGGTGGAACTTGATCGTTTACATGGCGAAGCGCTATGTGGGCTTGGCATCGCCAAGGGCGTGACCCTGATTGTCGGTGGTGGTTATCACGGCAAGTCGACCCTGCTGCATGCTATTGAACGGGGCGTGTATGACCACATCCCTGGTGATGGGCGGGAACAGGTGGTGACCGATGCCAGTGCCTTTAAGATACGTGCTGAGGATGGTCGTGCCATCAGCGGGGTTGATATCAGCCCATTCATAAGCAATCTGCCTCAGGGCAAGGATACCCGTTGTTTTTCTACTCAGAATGCCAGCGGCAGTACCTCGCAGGCGGCCAATATTATCGAGGCCCTGGCGGCAGGTGCGAAAACACTGCTGATTGATGAAGACACCTCAGCCACCAACTTTATGATCCGTGATCAACGTATGCAGGCACTGGTGGCCAAGGAGAAGGAACCGATTACACCGCTGGTGCAGCGCATCCAGGATTTGAGTCACAGCCACGGGGTGTCGGTGGTGCTGGTGATGGGCGGATCAGGTGACTTTTTTGATGTGGCGGACAGGGTCATCATGATGGACAACTACATTCCTGAAGACGTTAGCGTTGAGGCCAAGAGTTTGGCTCAGATTGCACCCGCGCAAGAATCAGGCTCACTAGAGATAGCGACACATAACCGTGTGCCAAAACCTCAATGCCTAAGCCCCTGTGTGCGTGAGGGTAGAGACAAGATTCAGGCCTTTGAGACACGCGCTTTGCGTTATGGCCGCCAGGAGGTTGACCTGGCCCGGGTAGAGCAGTTGGTGGATAGTGCCCAGCTGAGCGCCATCGCTTACCTGATTCGTCATTACGCTGATCATTACGCGCCTGAACAAATGGACCTGGTTGCGGGCTTGGCTAAGGCCTTGCAGGATGTTGAGACATCGGGACTGGATCAGGTCACGCCCTTCATTATCGGCAGCCTGGCCATGCCACGGCTGCAGGAACTGGTGGCGGTGGTCAATCGTATGCGCGGACTTGAGTTGAGCGGTAATGAGCTTTAGCTGAAATGAGCGTCCATGAATAAACACTTCCAAGATTTTGTACTCAATGCCACAGGCGCGACCGCAATAAGGTCGCAGCAAGTCATTCAAACTTTATGGAGTGGTTATGGTGAGATCGTGCGCGTTGAACTTGCCCACTCTAATTTATGCGCTGATTTAAGTTCTGTTGTTCTGAAATATATTGCCTTACTTACTGACGCGGCTCATCCCAGGGGATGGAATACAGACCTTTCGCATGCCCGAAAAATAAAGTCATACGCAGTAGAGATGCATTGGTATCGTGATTGGAGTGGGCGGTGTGGCGAGAGATGTCGGGTGGCCCGCTGTTATGCCGCCACCGCTGCGGCGGATGAGTCTGTGATAGTGTTGGAAGATTTGGATGCTGCGGGTTATCCATTAAGAAAGTCCGAGCTTGATATGGATGGGGTTAAGCTGTGTTTGAGCTGGCTGGCCAACTTTCATGCCACCTTTATGGGGGTTACCCCTGAGGGGTTATGGCAGACAGGCACGTATTGGCATCTTGAAACACGGCCAGATGAACATGCGGCAATGGCTGAGGGCGATTTAAAAAATGCCGCTGCGGAAATAGACAGGCGGTTAAATAATTGCCGTTACCAAACCCTGGTGCATGGCGATGCCAAGGTTGATAACTTTTGTTTTTCTGCCGATGGGCTGGCCGTTGCCGCAGTGGACTTTCAATATGTCGGCGGTGGTTGTGGTATGAAGGACGTGGTCTATTTTCTCGGTAGTTGCCTTAGTGAGCAGCAGTGTGAACAGTGGCAGCATGAGTTATTGGACTACTATTTTGCTGAGTTGAAACAGGTGCTGGAATTGACAAACAAGCCGCTGGATTGGGATCAGTTAAAGGCTGAGTGGTTGGCGTTGTATGCTGTTGCATGGACTGACTTTTATCGCTTTCTGCTGGGCTGGATGCCAATCCACCGCAAGATTAATCTTTATAGTCAGCGTTTGGCGGCAGAGGTGATTGCTGGATTGAATAAATGAAGTCAGCACTATGCTTTTTAGAAATCTAAAACGATTGCTTTAAATATATTCAGTGGTTGCTTGAATAAACCTAGTTATGAAGTGGTAAAGATTCATTTGTTCTAACCCGATAACTCATGAGTAAATTGGTAAAGTAATACCTTTTTTAGCATGGAACAGGCGAAAAAATATAGTGACTGATGCTGTGTTCTTCAGTACAAAATTAAGGATTTTAATTCAGTCATGAAAATCCCAGACATTCCTGACAACGAGCAAAGTCGTATCGCTGTGCTGTGTAGCCTCGGAGTCCTTGACACACCATCTGAAGAACGCTTTGATCGAATTACTCGTATCGCTCAATTGCATTTTAAGGTCCCAATCGCGCTGGTAAGCCTGGTCGATTCAGAACGCCAGTGGTTTAAGTCACGCCAGGGGCTGGATGCCACTGAGACCCCCCGGGATATTTCTTTTTGTGGTCATACCATTCTCAGTGACGAGATCCTTTATATCCACAATGCGCTGGAGGACTCGCGTTTTGCCGATAATCCACTGGTGAGCGGTGATCCAAACATCCGCTTCTACGCAGGTGCGCCTCTGCATTCACCGGAGGGTGAACGCATTGGTACCTTGTGCATTATTGATGATCAACCGCGACAGTTTTCCAAGGCCGAATTGTCTCTGCTGCGTGAATTGGCCGATTGCGCTGAAGGGGAATTCAGTCGAACCGACCTACTCAGGACTGCCCAAAGTTCGCGTGATCAGGAGCAACGCATTCAAGCACTGGTCGATACCATTGTCGATGGCATAATCGTGATCGATGCCAAGGGGCGTATTCAAACCCTCAACCCGGCGGCAGTTGCCCTGTTTGGTTATACGCCCGATGAAGTGCAAGGCCAGAACATCAAGATGCTGATGCCGCAGCCTTACGCCGCAGAACATGACGGTTACTTACATAATTTTTTGACCACGGGAGATAAAAAGGTTATCGGCATTGGTCGTGAAGTGACGGGCAAACGCAAGGATGGCACCACCTTTCCCATGGAATTGGCTGTTAGTGAAATGGAGGTCAATGGTGATCGTATGTTCACTGGCATCGTTCGTGATATTACCGAACGTAAGCGCGCCGAGATCGAGCTTCAGACGAGTGAAAATCGTATTCGCGCGCTGTTTGACACGATTGTTGATGGCATTATTGTGATCGATGCAAAAGGACGTGTTCAGACTGTCAACCCGGCTGTCGTGGCCTTGTTTGGATATTTACCTGAAGAACTGCAAGATCAGAATATCAAGATGCTGATGCCTGAGCCGTATGCAGATGAACATGATGGTTATCTGCACAATTATCTTACCACGGGGCATAAAAAAGTTATCGGTATTGGCCGCGAAGTGACTGGCAGACGCAAGGATGGCACCACCTTTCCCATGGAGTTGGCGGTCAGCGAAATGGAGGTCAACGGTGAACGCATGTTCACTGGCATTGTTCGTGATATTACTGAGCGCAAAAAGGTTGAACAGATGAAGACCGAGTTCATCTCTACCGTCAGTCACGAGCTGCGAACACCGCTGACCTCAATCAGTGGCGCCCTGGCTCTTGTGCTGGGAAATGTCACAGGGGAACTGCCGGAAAAGGCACGCAGCATGCTGGAAATGGCTGCCCGAAATAGTGAGCGACTGACGCTGTTGATTAACGATATTCTCGATCTGGAAAAAATCGAGGCGGGGCGTCTCGATTTTGATTATAGAATTGTGGATATGGTTGATCTGGCAAGGCGTGCTCTGGAAGATAATGAAGGCTATGCCCGCAAACACAAGGTACAACTGGTGCTTGATAGCCAGGTTACACAGGCGCCTGTACGGGCTGATGAACACCGTCTATTACAGGTGTTTTCTAATCTTATTTCCAATGCGGTGAAATACTCCCCCGAGAATGGTGTGGTAGAGGTTTCCGTGGTGGCGTATGGATCAGGTTTCCGGATAGCGGTTCGGGATTATGGCACGGGTATTCCTCAGGAGTTTCATAGTCGTATATTTCAGCGCTTTGCCCAGGCCGACAGTTCCGATACTCGAGAGATGGGCGGGACCGGTCTCGGCTTGAGTATAAGCAAGGCGATTGTCGAGCGTCACGACGGAGGTATTGGTTACCAGACGGAAGCCGGCGTGGGCACGGTATTCCATTTTGATCTGCCGATATGGAAAGCGGTGACAGAGGCTGATAAAACTGTCCCTGGGATTCGTGTGTTGATCTGTGAAGATAATCTTGACGTTGCTAAAATTTTGGCTGATATGCTTGAGCCGGAAGGGTTGGTCTGTGATACCGCCGCTTCCGCTGCTGGCGCAAGAACTTTGCTGGGCCATCACGCCTATCGTTTGATGCTTTTGGATCTGACCTTGCCCGACGCTGATGGCTTGATGTTTTTGCAAGAATTGCGTGAATCCACGCATACCGCACAGCTCCCGGTTATTGTCGTCTCCGGTCGTGCCCATGAAGGTCGGGCTTCCTTCCAGGGCGATGCTGTCACTGTGGTGGACTGGATACAGAAACCGGTGAATCAGGAACGTCTGGAACAAGCGTTGAAGGAGGCACTGTTACGGGTTAAGCGGCCGCGCATCATGCATCTGGAAGATGACCCTGATATTGTCCAGGTCACCCAAGTGTTGCTTGAACAAATGGCAGATGTTATTCACGTTGATAGTCTGCAGGATGCCCGTCTGCTGATCGCTGAACAGTCTATTGATTTAGTTATTCTTGACTTGGGTCTGCCTGATGGCTCCGGCCTGGAACTGCTGGATGAACTCAAGGGGCATTGCCCTGTCGTGATCTTCTCGGCGCAGATTCCGAATCGAGATATCACCGAACAGGTGGTGGCAGCATTGACCAAGTCTGCGACTAGTAATGAGCAGCTATTGGCGACTATCAAAAAGAGCTTGAATATGAATGAGGAAATAAAACGATGAGCAAGGTGGTATGGGTGCTCTATGTAGAGGGTGAGGCCCTGAACGGGCAGGGCAATTACACAGACTATAAGCGCGATATTGGGTTGCGGCAGTGACTGATCAGCAAAAAACTACCACGGCGGCAAAACTCCGCGCCCTGCAACAGACCTTTGCTGAGCAACTGCCTGAGCGGTTGACTGCTATCCGCAACAGTTGGGTGGCGGTGCAGGGTAGGCCCGAGCAGTGCAAGGAACTGTATCGTTTGATACACAGTCTGGCTGGCTCAGCAGGTACCTTTGGATTCCAGCGTCTCGGCAAGGAGGTGCGGCAGCTTGAAGAGTTTCTGATCCAATTGACTGATGCCGCTTATAACGAGATAAAGAATAAGCTAATTATCAACAGCGCCCTGGCTCAGATCGATGAATTGGCAAGTGCTGGACCTGATAATGTCCACGATGATTTATCTGCAAGCATTATTCAAGAGACAATTCGTACAGAAAACGACAGGACGCTGGTCTATGTATTAGAGGACGACCATTTGTTGGCGCCAGAGATTGTTGGCCAGCTTGAGCACTTTGGTTACGAAGCAGAGTCGTTCTCCATGAGTGCAGACATTATTCTGGCCCAGCAAAAGTGTCCCGCAGACGCACTTATTCTGGATATCGCACTGCCAGAGGGGGACTTGGAAGGCACACGTATTGCGCCACAGCTGCAAGCACTGGCTGAGTCTAATGTGCCTTTGATCTTTATTTCGGCGCGAGACGACTGGGAAGCCCGCCTGGCAGCACTGCGGGCGGGTGGGCGAGCCTACTTTCAAAAGCCTCTGGATTTTTCTGCAATGGTGGAAAAGCTTGATCGTCTACGAGGTGCTGATATGGCGGACCCCTTTCGGATACTGATCGTTGAGGATTCGGAGCTGTTGGCTGCTCATTATGCGGCGGTCTTGCAGGTTGCTGGTATGAATGTGAAGGTCATTAATGACTCTGCACAGTTACTAGATAGCATGTCTGACTTTGCGCCGGAACTCATTCTGATGGATCTGTATATGCCGCATTGTTCCGGTATTGAAGCCGCACAAATCATCCGGCAGCACGCCACATATCAGGGGGTGCCCATTGTCTACCTTTCTACCGAGAGCGGCTTAAATCAGCAGCTTGATGCACTCAAAATGGGCGGGGATGACTTTCTGCAGAAGCCTATTACTGATGACCACTTGGTGGCTGCGATCAGTATTCGTGCGCAACGGTTTCGTGGTTTAAACATCTTAATGACATGTGACAGCCTAACCGGGCTGCTGAACCACATCACCCTGAAAATCACACTGGAAAGTGAACTGGCGCTGCTGCGGCGTCAAGAGGGCGTACTTAGTTTCGCCATGCTGGATATCGATGACTTCAAGTCAATCAATGATCGTTATGGCCACCCAGTGGGTGATAAAGTGATTAAGAGCCTGGCACGGTTACTCATGCATCGGCTTCGCAAGTCAGATACGGTTGCCCGATACGGTGGTGAAGAGTTTGCGGTAATTTTTCCAAATACAAGCGCCGAGGCAGCGCATGCCTTGATTGATGACCTGCGTCAGAGTTTTGAGAAAATAATGTTTACTCATGAGGCTTCAGAATTCAGTGTTACCTTCAGTGCTGGTATCGCTACAGCGTCGCCTCAAGGTGATGTCGCTAGTCTGATCGAGGCTGCGGACAACTCCTTATATAAAGCCAAGCATGGTGGCAGAAATCAAGTGGTGTGATTGATACCCTATGTGACATTATTTGAGCAGGTGTTTAAGGTGTCGTGCTTCTCGTTTCCATACCTATCGCACAGAAATACAATAACTCCCTTAGGTGACAGCTGGAACCTGAATAGGTCAATTTTATAGACACTACTATTGCGGCATCTCCTTGATATACAGATCATGTTTAGAGTAGGGGATTCGATGTCCTCAACCATGAAGCGCTTGTAAATGACGCTGTTGAGTGAGTAGAGTGCTCTGCCGCGCAGCTCTGGGTTTTCTACCCAGCATTGCAACTCAAAGTCCAGGCTTGAGGCGCCAAAAAGAACAAAGCGTATACGCGGTTCTGGGTAGGTGCAGACTTCTGCTTCAGCAATCGCTATCTCATGCAATATTTGTCGTACCCGATCGATGTCACTGCCATAGGCAACGCCAATCGCAACCTTGATGCAAAATTTTTCATGCGGGCCGCCAGACTCGTTGACGATGCGGGTATTGCCCATAATCGAATTGGGTATGGTGATTTCGACATCATCACGGGTAAGTATTCTGGTGCTGCGGATACCTACTAATGAGTGCATAGATTAGCCGACATGGTATAGTCTCGCCATGGAAAAATTAGATGGCAGAAAACTCAAACGCGAAACGCTGGAAGAAATACGAATCCGTGCGGTGAAGCGCGTTGAGGCAGGAGAAAGTCCCGAAGTTGTAATCAAAGCATTGGGATTTCATCGAGGTCAAATTTATGAATGGCTTGCGCTTTATCGTGAAGGAGGTATCGATGCGTTAAGACGGAAGA
>Ga0316207_10005126_pt1 | contig 11005 bp, 12 predicted proteins | sample 6weekpyrite_MG_FD_204943 | JGI IMG/M metagenome (GOLD analysis project Ga0316207, IMG submission 204943) | Microbial mat bacterial communities from mineral coupon in-situ incubated in ocean water Damariscotta River, Maine, United States -... | ecosystem: Environmental > Aquatic > Marine >...
CGAATGTAATGTGCGCGGATTGAGAGGCGGTTCATGGAGCGGTCGAGCAAGTAACCATCGAGTCCAAAGTCGTTTTTATAACCATGTAAAGTCTCGTAGTAGTAGTTACGGTTTTCGATTGGCTCAGGACTGATCTTATATTAGTGATGCTTGTATGACAGTTATAATATACGGTGGGGTGATAAATGAGAATCATTAGGAATGGAGAGAATATTGACTGAAAAAGAAATATTAGAGATAGAAAAGCTAAAGCTGGAAAAAGAAAGGCATGTATTTGAAGAACGTATGGCTACGAAAACACATGAGTTAGAAAAACTTCGAATTATTGTAGCTATAGTAGCTATTGCTGCTCCTGTTTTGGCTGCTGTGGTTTCAGCGAGTATTGGGTTTTATGCAAAAAATAAAGATAATGATATTAAAAGAATAGATCTGAATAACAAATTCGAAATATCTCTTGTCTCTGCATTAGCTAAAGGGAATCATCAGGAAATTCTAAAAATTGGCGATGCTTTATATGTAGAGCAAGGTGATGGATCTTCAGCAGCTTGGTGGTGTGATGTAGGTAAATCCTACCCAGATTATAAAAGTATGTCTTGCAATAATGCAGTAATTTCAGAAAAAATAAATAAGATTAATAAAGCTAAATGGTATTTAAAAAATGAGAAATAAAAGGGGTTAGTGCCAAATAAGACTCATTTTTATTCGTGTTTTTACCATCCGATTACTACTAGATTTTACCTATATCATGTACTTTCAATCCTTCCGCTTTAGGGTGACAGTAGCCGGAATCAAAAACTTTGAAGACTGTTTTCGGCCAGATCCAGTCTAAGTTCTTTACCTTCAATCCGTCCGCTTTAGGGTGACAGTAGCCGGAATCAAAAACTTTGAAGACTGTTTTCGGCCAGAAGCGGTCTGTTAGAAATACCTTATATAAGCCTATATATATCACAAGTCATCATAGATAATGTGATCAAGTGGGCAGATTATAATCCTTAGTTTATGTAAACTATTAAAATAATATGATATTGACTAATGTTAGGTATAACCTAATTTTCAAAAGTTTTGAGGCTAGATATGCGCAATTTGTTATTTTTCTCTCTTTTTATGCTTGTTTTTCAACCACTTCATGCGGAACGTGGTTTACATTTAAAGAAAATGAAAAATGAGCAACGTGTGGCTCTAGTCATTGGTAATAACAATTATATAAAAATGAGCATGCTAAAAAATCCAATTAATGACGCGCGCTCAATGCGACAAGCTCTCAAGAGTCGTGGTTTTGAAGTTATCTATAAAGAAAATGCAACCAAACGTGATATGAAAAAGCTGGTGAAAAAATTCAGCAAGAAATTATCACGAGGTGGTGTTGGTATGTATTTTTTTGCAGGACATGGAGTCAATGTTGAAGGAAGAAATTACTTAGTAGCTGTCGATTCGGTAATGGATGAGGCTGATGATGTTGAATATGAAGCGCTGGCATTGGATTATGTTACAAGTAAAATTAAAAACTCTGGCAATCGTTTAAATATTATTGCGTTAGATGCTTGCAGGAATAATCCATTTAGTCGAAGTGGTGGGGGTGGTCTAGCGCCTATTGGTAACGCTAAAGGTCTTTTTGTTGCTTATGCTACAGAAGCAGGTGATGTAGCAAGTGATAATAAAAAAGAAAAAAATGGATTATTTACTAAGCACTTGCTTTCTTCAATGAATCAGCCGGGCGCGAACTTGGCATCAGTATTTAAAAAAGCACGCCAAGGTGTATATGATGAAAGTAATGGTAAACAGTCTCCAGGTGTTTATGATCAGACACTGGGTGAATTCTATTTCACATTACCAGATAAGAATACGAAAACTTCATTCAGTTTAAACGAGTTGCAGAACAGTATGGTTACTATACCTGCAGGTTCATTTCTAATGGGCTCGAAGAATGGCGATGATGATGTTTCAGAACCGATACACCTAGTGAAGCTTAAATCTTTTAAACTTGGCCAATATGAAGTTACGCAGAAAGAATGGTACGCAATAATGGGTAATAACCCATCAAAATTCTTTGGTTGTGATACCTGCCCGGTCGAAGGCGTGAGTTGGGATGATATTCAAGATTTTTTGAGAAAGCTGAATAAACAAACTGTTCAACATTATCGTTTACCAACTGAGGCAGAATGGGAATATGCTTGCCGAAGTGGTGGCAAGAATCAAGAATACTGTGGTGGAAGAAATTATAATACAGTGGGCTGGCATGGTGACAACAGTTTTAATAAAACACAGATTGTAGGTAGAAAAGAACCTAATGCACTAGGCTTATATGATATGAGTGGTAATGTCAGGGAGTGGACGCAGGACTGCTGGAATGAGTCCTATAATGGTTCACCAAGTAATGGAAAGGCTTGGCTTAAAGGTGATTGCAGTGGTCGAGTTTTGCGTGGTGGCTCGTATACTGATCATTACCTTGATACGACGTCGTGGTACCGAACCGGGCATCGTGAGTATGCACGTATAAACTATTTTGGCTTCCGATTAGCCCAGGATTTGCACTAGGATATTCTAATATAGTTTGTAGGCTGGAGAGAGGGACGAACCTTAGAATATGAATAATTAAATAAACAATGTTAGGTTCCCTTCGTTAGTTCAGTCTACATCGCTTCAATCCGTCCGCTTTAGGGTGTTAGCGGTCTTCTGGGTAATTAAATCCACGCCAGTTTTTAATAGGCAGCCGACAGCTCTGTAAACAGAAGCTGTGGGTGCCTGATTATTTACACATGAACTATTTTTTGAAGGTAATAAATAAAGACGATGTCCATATTTTTGCATCATCAATCTGACGTGCAACGATATAAACAGGGCGGTGGCCATGCGGCCCATTTTTTGGTTCCACTTCAAAGTTGCCCGTTACTTCACGTGGTGCATCGAAATCACTCATGCGTTCCATCGCTAAAAACATTTCAACACCGGGAATGTCTTTTTTCATTTTCACGGCTTCTAAAAATTCTTTGCCGGTGAAATCCCATTCAAAGGTCGGGCAGTGTACGAAGGGATTGCCTTTTAGTGGATCACCTACTTATATATAACAATTAATCGCGCCTTCGAGTTTCATGGTGGCATGTCCTATGTTGGATAAGATTATTCGATTTGTTCGTCATAGCCTTGTTCACGTAAGGTCGGCACGTCCGGGATTGGTGGCAGACGGTCACCTAATGCAGCAGCAATTAGTTTGATCTTGCCGGCTTCTACATTCTTATAAAGAATAGCGCCTGCATAACCGATGGAAACGTGTCCACCAGTGACAGCTCTGATCATAGATGGGCCGCCTTTAGAAGGTGTTAATGAAAGCTTAACGCCTTCCTTTTTTCAATTCGTTTAAGTGCATCCCTGTCATCAGCACCATGGAACATAGCAACCATCGCTTTGTTATTATTTTATGCCAGACGAATGCTTCTTTCAAAGTATCCAGGGTTTATCCGGTGTAGAGATAAAACCGCTGGAGTTAAGAGCGATTAAGGTTAAAAAATCAAAGTCGTCATATTTGTATTGCAGCCTGTCATGGTGGGGTGAATATGTGTAAGCTGTTAAAGAGGTAACGCCAATGCTATAACCATCGGCTTTTGAACGGCCCAGTTCCGTTGCCATAACGGTACCATGACCGCCTTTAATGTTCTTTACGTTGATGGGCTGTCCCATATTATACTCATGCGCTGACTAAGACCACACGCTAATCGGTCGACTTGTGCGCCTGGTTGAACCATGGTCATAAAGGTAATTGGACGAGTCGGATAGTCTGCTGCATTAGCACTCGAAAATATTGCAGTAAGCATTACCCCTAGTACGATATAGAATAGTCTTTTCATATTTCACTCCGTGTAGAATATATGTCTTTTTGAAACTCAGGTAGGAACCTGGTTTGAAGTAGAAACTAAATTTTTTCGAAAAAATGTTTATATGAAATTTCTTGAGCGAAGTGTGCATTGATTGAAAGGGCAAATATGTCATCTGTATGACAATTTAATAACTTTAGTGAAAAGTAGTGACTGGTTATTAGTGAATTATAATATGCCGGTAACACAATGATGAAAGGCGATGAAGTAAATAATAATATTATTAAAATATCGAAAGTGGAAGTAAATAATTTACAAAGACTAAAGCTAAATAGGTCAGTATCTTGTTATTTAGAGAAAAGTAGCTTCTAATACGAATAAGATAACAATAGTCACTAAAGGATTTATGATTTAGAGAAGAAAGGTCAGACTACGGTATTGCAATAATACAGTATGGATATCTAAAATTAATGAATCAATATAAGGGTGACAACTAATAACAAGGAGAAAGGTTATGTCTACTGTTATGCCAGGCAACGATGCAGCATCAAGTGATTCATCAAGAGACCCGCTTCGTTTAATGATTGAAATCATTAAAGACGAAAAAATTGATTCAGCAGACAAAACGGCACTAATACAGTTTGCTTCATCACGTTTTAAAAACAGAAGGCGCATGGCTTATGTGTCATTGCTGGCGATAGTGTTTTCATTGGTGTTTATATTTGTCGGCGCAGCGATTGATGGTGGAACCGTCTGCAAGCCGGATCAAAACTGCGTGAGCTTTTTAAATACCATTAAAGAAAACTATGCTCTGATCGCCTGGATTGAGGGATTTTTAACGTCGGTAGTCGCAGCGTATTTTGGTGTCTCTTCATGGAAGCCAGCCAGTTAATGAGTAAAAACTTATTTCGTTGAAATAATGAACTGGTTGAACGGAATAACAACTTCGGGTTGGCCGGTTAATAAACAACTTAGAAAGGGAGAAAAGGATGGCAGATTTCAACGTGGCCTTTAACGAAACAATGAAGGCAGAGGGTGGTTATGTTAATGACAAGGATGACCCAGGTGGCGAAACGTATATGGGCATTGCACGTACAAGAAATTCAAAGTGGCCAGGCTGGGTGACAATTGACCTGTTAAAAACCAAAAGTAATTTTCCAAAAAGTTTAGATAATAATGATGAGGTACAGCGTCAGGTAAAGGAACTGTATGAGGCTAATTACTGGGATAAGGTAAGAGGTGATGATATAAAAGATCAGGATATTGCAGAATCAATTTTCGATTTTGCGGTTAATGCCGGGCCTCGTACCAGTGCAAAGCTGGCACAGTTTGCGGTTAAGGCAGAACCCGATGGCGTGATCGGCCCAAAGACTATTGAGAAAATAAATGCCGATGATCCGCGAGCCTTTCTGGCTGTTTTTGCGCTGGCAAAAATTGGACGTTATGTAAAAATCTGTGAAAAAAGGACAACCAGTCGTAAGTATTTCTTTGGCTGGGTCAGACGTACACTGGAGGCAATGTAATCATGGCAAATTTCTTTACAAATTTATTTAGTACAGGTGCCAGTAATCTGGTCGATGCCGTTGGTGATGCGATAGATAAAAATGTCAGTAATGACGAAGAGATGAAAGAGTTAGAAAATGAGCTGGCGAAAGCGAGCATGAAATTTGAAATAGATATGGCAACGCTTGGCGTAAAAGAACAGGAACTGTATCTTGCCGATACCAGTAGTGCACGGGCGCACCAGACGGCGGTACAAACCAGTGAAAATGCCAGCTGGCTGGCAAAAAATGTTCATCCAATGCTGGCCGTTGGTATTTTAGGTCTGACTTTTGCTATGTATTTCTGGATTCTTCGGGATAACAGCACGATTATGGCAAATGACAATGGCATGAAAGAGATTGTTATCTATATTCTGGGTGCATTGACCACGGTATCAACACAGGTGGCCGCTTATTACTTTGGTTCAAGTCAGGGTAGTAAAGACAAGTCAAAAGTCATGATGGGGATGAGCGTATCAAAATAATTACTGGCGCTATTGCAGCGCTTAGATAACTGACCGTGAGGCATCAGATATTGCTTTGATGCCTCATAAAACATTCATTACTTTGATGTCAGCTTTGCAAGCATAAAACATCGACAAGATGTACTACAATAAAATTACTCTTACCATTTTCACTGGGCTGTAATTTAGATCAAGAAAAGGTTTTATTGTTATCTCTCACTTGGTAATTTAAGTGTCAAATGTGTTATCTTGATAACAAATTAAAAACCAGAGATAGTCATTAAATAAAAATAAGTGTTATTCACGGGGAAGGTTGGAAGTGTTACGCAAGTTTTTTCCTTTTTTAAGCTGGATACATGAATTAAAAGATCCTGCCGTATTACGAGCTGATTTAATCGCTGGCCTGACGGTCGCACTGGTATTGATTCCGCAGTCCATGGCCTACGCAACACTGGCCGGTTTGCCGGAAGTCTATGGCTTGTATATCTCATTTGTTCCTGTGTTTATTGCCGCCTTATGGGGCTCATCACGTCAGTTGGGTACCGGTCCTGTCGCGGTTGTGTCAACCATGACAGCGACCACTTTAACCCCTGTCGTTATTTTGATGATGCCGGCCGGTTATACACCAGAGCAATACATGGCGATGTACATTCCAACAGCCATGTTACTGACTTTGCTGGTTGGTGTGTTTCAGTTTTCACTGGGTTTATTTCGCTTAGGCGCAATCGTTAACTTCCTGTCTCACCCGGTTATTGTCGGCTTTACCAATGCGGCGGCGCTGTTTATTGGTTTGACACAAATATCAAAAGTGTTTGGTGTGACCATGCCTGGCGGACCCAGTGATCATTTCTTAACGGTGCGAATCTGGGGTGTGATTCAAAATTTAGATCAGACTCATCTGGCAACACTATTAATGGGTATAGCGGCATTTGCCATTATGATCGTTTTGAAACGCTACTTTCCAAAGTACCCGGGCGTTTTAATTGCTGTGGTTGCAACGACAGTCACCAGTTATGCCATCGATTTTGAAGGCATGGGCGGTAAAGTGGTCGGCAGCATACCGGAAGGCTTGCCGGGTTTTGCAATGCCGGAATTTAGTTATGAAGCGGTTTCAGGGTTAATGATTGGTGCAGTGATTATTGCAATGGTTGGCTTTATGGAGGCGATCTCAATAGCCAAGGCGATGGCAGCAAAGACAAAAGATCGTATCGATCCGAATCAGGAATTAATTGGTCAGGGGCTGGGTAATATAGCCGGTAGTTTTTTTCAGTCTTATCCTTCTTCGGGGTCATTTTCGCGATCAGCTGTTAATCTGAATGCAGGCGCAAAAACAGGTTTTTCATCGGTAGTCACAGCGACGCTGGTGGTGGTTACTTTATTATTTTTAACGCCTTTGTTGTACCACCTGCCAAAAGCGACACTGGCAGCTGTTGTGATTATGGCTGTGTTTGGTTTGATTAACTTTGTCTCGGTCAATCATATCTGGCAAACCAATAAATATGATGGGATGGCGGCCATCATTACTTTTGTTGCAACCATTGGAGCAGCGCCTAAGCTTGATCATGGCATTATGATTGGTGCGGTACTGGCGATTGTGTTTTATCTGTACCGTACGATGCGGCCACGGGTTTCGATATTAGGGCGTTACAAAGACGGTGTTTTACGTGATGTAAATGCTTATAAAGATTTGCCGACAGACGATAAAATTATTGCGATACGTTTTGATGGTTCATTATATTTTGCCAATGTGGCGTATTTCGAAGATGCGATGTTAAAGGCGGTGGCTGAACACCCGGATGTTACCTATGTTCTCGTTGTCAGTGAAGGTATCAATCAGATTGATGCTTCTGGCGAAGAAGTATTGCATCATCTGGTAGAAAGCTTTAACGAGAATGGAATCACCGTGGTCTTTAGTGGCCTGAAAAAGCAGATTCTGGATGTCATGCGGGCAAGCCATTTAATTGATATCGTATCAGAAGAAAATATCTTCCCTACCGAAGAGCAGGCAATCGATGCCATTTATGAATGTTTAGGTCAGGACACTGATCTTGCAGCCTGCCCGCTTAAAAAGAAACCGATACCATCTTAATTCTCACATCAGGAATATTCATTCGACTTTAAAAATAAGATATGCGTAGAATGCCTGTCTTATGGATAAAATAAAGCGGTACGTTTTAGGGCTCGAATGAATAAAAATGTCTGGTTGCTGACGGCGTGTCAGTCATTAATGATGACCTGTAATGCATTGCTGGTGACAGCTTCTGCACTGGTTGGTGCAATACTGGCGGACACTATTTCACTGGCAACACTTCCTCTCGCATTGCAGTTTTTGGCGACTATGCTGGCCTCAATACCGGCTTCTTTATTAATGGGGAAGGTCGGCCGCCGCTCAGGATTTATGGTCGGTCTGCTGCTTGGATTGGGCGGTTCAGCACTGGCCAGTTATGCTATTTTTACAGCCGATTTCTGGTTATTTTGTCTGGGTACAATGTTAATTGGTAGCTACAACGGCTTTGGTAATTATTACCGTTTTGCAGCGGTTGATGTTGTGAGCACTGAGCAAAAAAGCCGGGCTATTTCATATGTGATGGCTGGCGGTGTTCTGGCTGCAATTTTGGGCCCGAATATTGTTAGCTGGACACACGATAGTATTAAAGGTGTGGAGTTTGCTGGTAGTTATGTCGTGATTGGTCTGCTTTATGTGCTCAGTTTCATCATCATATCGTTTGTGAAAATACCGGCGTACAAGGCCGAACATCATCATGGCAAAGCGCGGCCTTTAGCACAAATAGTACGACAACCAGTTTATCTGGTAGCCGTCATTACCGGCATGCTGGGGTATTCAGTGATGTCGCTGGTGATGACGGCAACACCACTATCAATGAGTCATCATCATAGTCTGAGCGATACGGCTTTTGTCATACAGTGGCACGTGCTGGGTATGTTTGCACCGTCTTTTTTTACCGGAAAGTTAATTTATCGTTTTGGTGTGCTGAATATCATGCTGGCCGGTGTTGTATTGCTGGCTATGGCAGTGTTAGGTAATCTATTGGGGGCGAGTTTATGGCATTACTGGTTTGCGCTATTGTGTTTAGGCATTGGCTGGAATTTTTTATTTATTGGCGCCACCGATCTTTTAACTTATACCTATTCAGAGCCAGAAAAAGCAAAGGCACAGGCAGTTAATGACTTTACTGTTTTTAGTGCCGTAACACTATCAGCACTAACCGCGGGCTATTTACAGCATCATTATGGCTGGCAGATAGTTAATCTGGGTGTGATACCAATGATTGTCGTGATATTGATGGCATTGATCTGGATCAAACTTAACCCACAGGCATCGTTACAGGGCAAGGCGAAACAGCCTGATAGTGAAGAGCTGGTATAAAGTATTGCTGTTATCTTTCAGCGTCTTTTTACATTCTTTTTTCATATATGACGAGATATTAGAAACATATCGACTAGAATTGGTTTTATGAATAAAAGTTTAATAGTCATAGATGACGATCAACAGTTTGCAGACTTACTGGGGGAGATCGCTAAAGCAGCCGACTTTGATGTCGATGTTATCTACGATGCACATGACTATTTTGAGGGGACTAAATCCTATTCCATTATGGTTCTCGACCTCAATATGCCGACGATGGATGGCGTGGAAGTTATACGTAAGATGGGAACAATGGATCATAACACCCATATCGTATTGGTCAGTGGCTATGATGATGGTGTGTTGCATTCAGCTGAGAAGCTGGCTCAGGAACATGAGCTTAATATTGTCGGCACACTGAGCAAACCGCTTCAGGTTAGTGAATTTATGAACATGCTTAAAAGCATTGATACAGATAATGCTTTTGATGTTTATGACGACCGTTCAAAGACAGATGAAATAACTGCTGCTGAGATTCTTGAAGGCATTGACCAGCAGCAAATGGAGCTGTATTACCAGCCTCAGGTTGAATTACGTACTAATACATTAAAAGGTGTTGAGGCGCTGGTCAGATGGCACCACCCTACGCGGGGGTTTGTGCCACCGGGCATGTTTATCGAAATCGCCGAGCGTGAAGGCCTGATGGGAGAGCTGACGTCTTATATTATTAATATGGCGGTGAAGCAGATTAATGAATGGAAAGGCACCGGCATTAAAATTACTGTCTCTGTTAATGTCTCAGCAGAAAATATTACCAGTTTATCCCTGCCTGAGCATTTAAGTGATCTGATTAAAGATCATGGACTGGATCCACAGTCGGTTGTATTAGAAATCACTGAAAGTGCGTTAATGGGTGAACTTAAAACGGCATTAGATATTTTAACCCGACTACGCATGAAAGGTTTTGGCTTATCTATCGATGATTTTGGCACCGGCAATTCCTCACTTGTATTATTGCACCGCGTACCGTTTACTGAACTCAAAATTGATATGAGTTTTGTTAAACAAATGGATAAAGACCTTGAAGCGCGTGCCATTGTCGAAACTTGCGTGATGCTGGCGCATAAACTTAATATGGAAAGCGTAGCCGAAGGCATAGAAAGCGAAGAAGTACAAAAGGCACTGACGGTGATGGGCTGTGATATGGGTCAGGGTTACCACCTTGCCAAACCTATGCCGGCTTCTGATTTGTTGGAATGGATTGATGGTCAGGATCTGACCGTGCTCTCGTACTAAACATGCATTACTCTTAAATAGCATTATAAAAGCGCACTATTTTGATGCGTTTCATTTCCGATAACACCCGCAGTTCCATACTTATATTAACTATCTAATTGATTATATTGCCTTTTTTTATTTCGGTGCAATATTTGCATAAAGCCCTGTACTAATAATGTGCATTGCGACTGAATGATGATGGAAAATATAGCAGTATTACTCACTTTTGCTTTTGGGCTGGGGCTTTTACATGCGCTGGATGCGGATCATATTCTCGCGGTATCGGCCTTATCATCTGACAAATCTGGTTTTCATAATAGTATGCGCTATGCATTTCGCTGGTCAGTAGGTCATGGCGCGATATTATTAGCTATCACCGTATTAATTCACTGGTCGGTAATTTCCATGCCGGCAGAAGTGTCTGCACTGGCTGAGCAGCTGGTAGGTGTTGTTCTGATCGTGCTGGGATTGCTGGTGTTATATCAGATTCGAAGCAAACGATTACATTTTCACTTCCATAAGCATAAGAATAAAACTCATGCACAC
>Ga0316207_10005127_pt1 | contig 11005 bp, 6 predicted proteins | sample 6weekpyrite_MG_FD_204943 | JGI IMG/M metagenome (GOLD analysis project Ga0316207, IMG submission 204943) | Microbial mat bacterial communities from mineral coupon in-situ incubated in ocean water Damariscotta River, Maine, United States -... | ecosystem: Environmental > Aquatic > Marine >...
TGATATCCAACTCAATGACCTCACGGTTAGTGGACGTCATGCACTATTCACAGTGATGGGTGAAAACACATATGTTGACGACTTGGGTAGTACCAACGGTACACTTCTAAACGGCGGCCGCGTATCAAAATCAATTTTAACTCATAGTGATGTCATTCAAATTGGGAACTACCAGTTCACTTACTTTGAAAATGAAGACGAAGAATATGAACCTACCATGTTTTTACGTGCCGAAATCGAAGACACACAAATTATGGAGGCGAACCCACCAAAACCATCCGATGCCAAAGGTGAACCACTGGCTGCTGTAAAAATATTGAATGGCCCATTGAAAAGCAAAGTGCTTGAACTTCGTAAGCCTTTCAACACCTTGGGATTTAATGGTATTAAAATGGCTATGATTGCCAGAACAACAGAGGGTTACACGGTTACCGCGATTAAAAACACCAAGTTACGTAGATCCAATGATAGCCCAAACATCAACGGTGAACCGCTAACCGAAGCATCCATCAGCCTGAAGGATCATGATGTGTTGGAACTCGCGCAAACACAAATGGAGTTCTTCTACATTTCCTGATTTGCTGTGGTCTCCGAAGCTGGTGCAGGCTTCTTGTTCGCTTGGAACAGTAGCTCGTAAATATCCATTCCTGCCATAAACAATGCGGGAATCATTATTAGCGTAATCACAGTGGCAAAGATCAATCCCCAGGACAGCGCGAGCGCCATTGATGAGACAAATGGATCCAGTCCACCCCAGCCATATGCCGTTGGTAATAAACCAACGATAGTAGTAATAGCGGTCAACAAAACAGCCCTGAGCCGTCGTCTGCAGGCCTCAATAACCGCTTCATGCCGCTCCATACCCGATTTGATATACCGTTGTATAAACACTAACAGTACTAATGAACTATTTACTACTACACCGGTTAGCGCAACCATGCCTAATGTCGACATAAATGAGAGTGGTAGTGGTTTCCAGAAAATGCCATGCAAATAAAAACTAACAATAACCCCGATTGCTCCAAAGGGTATGGCAAGCATCACTGCCAATGGATAGCCCAGATTATTGAACTGTATCGCCAGGATAAAAAATACAGCAATCAGCGCGAAAGAAAAAGCAAACGCCAAGTCTAATAGTGATTCCTGGTTTTTTTCGTTTTCTCCACCATAGTTTATTCTAACTTGGCGTGCCTGTTCTGTCGTTAACCATTTTGATTCAGTACTGGCTACCTGTTTATTAAGTTTTGTACTAGTTATCGAATTCGAATCAATATTCGCCAGTACATTCACAACCCTTTGATTGTCTTTATGTCGAATATTAGTAAAACCTTCATACTCTACAAACTTTGCTACTTTATTAATCGTAACCATGCCACCACGCGAATTTGGGATCTGCAAAGTCTCCAGTTGATGCAACTGTTGATCATAACTTGCCTCAGGGAATCTAATTGTAATATCGACTTCATCTGTTCCCCATCTCGTCGTAGCGACACGCAGACCATCAACAGCGGCACGTATATGTGTAACCGCAGTCGATAAGTCAATACCGGCGTAGGCTGCGATTGAACGATCAAACTCAACACGAATTTCAGCATCACCTGGTAACATGTCACTTTCAATTGTAGTTACACCTTTAATACTTTGTAGGTGTTTCATTAATTGTCCAGCAACGATTTTACTGATCTCATAATTTTCACCAATTATCTCTACTTGTAAAGCGCGTCCAGTTGGTGGTCCAGGTTGCATCTCCTCAAATGCAAACTCAAGGTCCTTGTGCTTTTCAATCAGGACAGGCTTAATCCTAAACATATCTTTTAGTGCATCATGTTCAGGTCGAGAAACTGCGGGGATGTATATAGCTCTTATTTGTCCAAAACGGCTACCTTTTTGCACAAGTGGATCTCCGGAATCTTTTGCTGTTTGGCCGGTTGTGATAAGTGTCGCTTCAAGATAGCGTCCGTCGATTTGTTCGCGTAACGTTTTATCGACATCGATAAGTTTAGCCCGCATTTGCTCAAGGCTTGTCCCCGGTTCTGCGCTGACACGAACCATATACTGCTCGATGCCTACTGGTGGAAACAATTGAAAGCGCATAGCATCAGAGAATGCCAGCATAAATGAACCCACTAACATTGCTACTGACAAGACTACCATCAACCAGTGATGTTTAAGCGTAAACTTTAAAACACCGGTATATTTATTCTCAAGCCACTTCAACCATGCACGTTCGACTGCAGGTTTACGCGGATTTGTTAAGTGGCAAACATGATTTGGTAGAATCAAAAATGACTCTAACCAAGAAAATATTAACAATAAAATAACAACAACAGGAATTGCGATTATAAATTTACCAATTATTCCCGAGACAAACATTAATGGTATGAATGCGACAATCGTTGTAAGAATCGTTGTAGTTACAGGGCCGATCAATTCTTTTGCCCCAGTCACCGCTGACTTGCTGGGCGACATTCCCTGCTCCATGTGATATGCGATATTCTCCCCAAGTATAATCGCATCATCAACCAGCATCCCTAGCACCATAATAAAAGCCATCATTGATAAAAGATTGAGTGTGACACCCATAACATACAGGACAAAAAGCCCTGTAAGAAATACAATTGGCAAACCAAGTGTTGTTGACACAGCGACAGAGGGACGGAGAAATACTACAAGTGTTAATAGTACAAGCACTACACCGACCATACCATTATTTGTTAATACACCTAATCGAAGCTTTGCTACCTTCGAGAAATCATTAAAGGCATCAATTTCGATATCTTCTCCATATTTGTCTGGTACTGAAGCAAGATATTCTCGCACATCGGCTACCGTATCAATAATATCTGCATCTTCAAGCTTCATAACTACAATATGTAATGCGGACTCTCCGCTAACATCTTGATATGTGCTTGCCTTCTCAAGACTTACTTTTACATCGGCAACATCTTTAAGAAGTAACCCCTGCCCATATTCATTTGCACGTAACACCAAATTGCTTACATCTTTCTCATTTTGATACTCGCCTTGTACTCGAACAGTTTTTTGACCATCACGCGTATCAATACCACCGCCAGACGCATTGATATTCCACTTGCGAATTACTTCAGAGATTTCGCCAACAGTAATTCTGTGTTGCCGTAACTTTTCTGGTCTCACTACAATACTGATTTCTTCTTTCCGATCACCTTGCAATTGCACGCGACCCACACCAGGTAAGCGCAACAGATCATCTTCAATTTTGCTACCCAACTGCTTCATCGCCAAATCATCCCAGGGCGCAGAGACAGCGAGTTGAAGCACCGGAAAAACACGAGCATCAATTTCAAGTACAAATGGTTTATCAGGGAGATCCGCTGGCAGACGCGCACGGTCGATAGCCAATTGTACTTCATTGGTAATGCGGTCACGATTGCTGGCATCAGGATCCAACTCTAGCGTTATACGCGCTGATCCTGGGAATGACACAGAAGTTACTTTGTCGATTCCTGTTAAAACTTTTAGCTCTTGCTCAATGGGTATGACAATAAGTCTCTCAACTTCTTGAGGTGAAGCGCCAGGCTGAACAACAGTGATTTGCACAACATCCAGATTGACATTAGGAAAGGCTTCACGGTTAATCTTTACAATGGAATAAACGCCCAGCGCAACCAGGAAAATTGAGACCAACCATACGACAAGTCCGCGTTCCACCATAAACCGAATGATCGCTGTCATCTTGGTTTCACCGTCCTTCTGTTAATTCTTTCCATAACCACCGTCCAGCAATAATTGGCGGTCCCACAATGAGCCTAGCAGGAGAGCTAGTTCCGTATGCTTTCTTGCCAACTCAATTTTTCTTGTTTCATAGAGTAAGCTAGCAAGAAAAAGGCTATTTTCATTGTCGATCAGTTCATTCGTGTCTGCACGACCGACTCTGTAACGATCAAAGGCCTCTTTAACTTTTTTTCTTTCAATCGTAAGTCGTTTTTTTGAACTGATAGCAGCAATCTGGTTTTGCGCAATCTGTTCTAATAATCCATTTACATCGTATTTCAGGTCTCTTTTTATTCTTGCCACTTCTTCTTCAATCGTCTGCTTATCGAGCATAGCCTGATAAATCCCGGCATCAAAACCACGCTGATCTAATGAAAATTGGTATTCTAGTCTTGCGCCACCTGCCCACTCACTATCGCTAACACTACCCGTTGCAGTGTCACCTGACGTATTTCTTGCTCCTACTGAAAAGACCACATCAAGCTTATCTTTTTTTGCATCGTTAGCTAACTCAATGCTTGCATCTGCCGTCTTCAACTGAGCTATCTGTATGAGGATATCGGGATTGATCGCATATACTTGTTCGAGCGCAGCATCACGCTCAGGAGTATTTTTTTTCGTTGAAATGACAGGCTCGAAATCACTGTTAGGCTCAAGCCCTAACAAGCGATTAAGCCCTGAGCGTTGTTGGCTCCAAATGATTAATAAATTATCTCTGTCGGAGATCTTTGCACTTCGCAAGGCATCGACAATCAACAGGTCTTTACTCTCTGATAACCCCAACCCAGCATTTTTTTTAACGAAATTATAAAGACGATCTGCACGTCTAATTGCTTCGTCGGCATCTTTGATACGCATATAGGTATTCGAGATATCGTAGTAAAGTGAGATTGTTTGTTGCACCAGTGCGTCTATTTGCTTAATCCTTGATGCTTCTGTTGTTTCTAATCCAGCCTCTGCTGAGACAAGTCCTTGTTGATAGCTTGGATTATCTTCTCCTTGTGCCAGAGGTATACGGTAATTTAAATCAAGCGCCGCCCTTTCTGATGGGTTTGCTATTGAGGGAAAGGCAACAGACTCACCATCTTCATAAGAATACTGCCCTGTCAGTTCGACTGCGTGACCAGAATCCTGTGTAGAACCGATACCCGCTGCCACATCAAAACGTTCACTCGGTATATTAAATGCGCCAACGTCACGAGAAATACCGGTTTGTGCAGAAGCAATCCATCCTAGCTGGCTTTCAATTTTTGCAAATTCCTGGCGCGCACGATCTATTTCAAGTCTGGCTATTTTAAGTGTTGGATAGTTTTTTAAGACAAGATGGATAACATCTTGCACAGATCTTTTCTGTACGTCAGCAGCACGCAGATTTGCTGAAACCAACATCAACGACGAGGCACTTATCACTACAAGTAAAATTAATAAAAAGCGCTTCATTTTATTATTGCTAATCCATCAAAGAAAATATTTGTGTGTGTCTTTATATACTCATCCGTGTCGTAGTCTTCTTTGTCATACACGGCCAATGACTTATCCCATATCACTGCAAAAACGAGCGGCGCCAATAACAAGCGGGTTGTAGCAATAGGATCACAAGGTTTAAACTCACCATTCTCAATCCCCTTTTTGATTCCTTTCACCACCAAATTACGAGCACGCGCGACAACATTTTCAAGATAAAATTCTGCCAACTCTGGAAAATTTGCGGCCTCAGACACCATGAGCTTTGGTATACCTGCCAATCTTGTCTTACCGACGACTTCCCACCAATTGACAATAAGTAGCTTGAGTAATTCCCGCTGTGAACCAACAAAATTAGCTGCCGTCTGTTCAGCTTTCGCCACCTCAGGGACAATAATTTGTTTTACAACTTCTCTAAATAGCGATTCTTTGCTCTCAAAATATAAGTAAACAGTCCCTTTGGATACACCTGCCCTACGGGCAACATCATCTAATTTGGTCGCGTTAAAACCATTCGCAACAAACAGTTCCAGGGCGGCGTCAATAATCTCTGCCGGCCTGGCCTCTTTTCGGCGACGCCATTTACTACAGCTTTTGGAATTTGATGAATGCATAATATAAATAACTGACTAGTCAGTTAGTTATATTAGCAGATTATGACTTTTTTACAAAGTGATTATTATCTATTAATTCAATGGGTTAAGACAGGGGTAGACATTTTTATGTAAAGCGGTGAGCAAAGAATTTGAAGTTTCAACTTATAACTTCTCTTACGAAGCTGTCCAGTTATATTGGGCATGTACTTTACGACCAGAGTCTGTGTATTCTAACTTTTCGCATATTGAATTCACCAGAAAAATGCCGCGACTGTGATACTTATCATTATTAGCCAGTAAAGAAGTTACAAGATTGGTATCAAAGCCACTACCTGTATCAGTAATGTATACATCTAGAATGCCGCCATTGCTGAGTCCAGAGTGCTCAACAGAGACTGTTATTTCCCCTTCTACCAATGACTCTAGCCTCTTTTGTCTCTCGATGACATATTTTGAAAATCCATCAGCGCCATTTTTGATCTTCGATTCCAAACCAAGTAAACCGTGATCAAGTGCATTAACAAAAAGTTCTTTTATAATGATAAATATATTTTGTTTATGACAGTGAAGCTTCTGCACCTCCATGATCATTTGAATAATATTGGGTAGCGGATCAAATACTTTTAAGATATTAGGTTCAAATTTATAATCAAATCTCCAGTCTGAATTAAAAATAAAGGTACAATTATTGCCTTTCTTGTCGTTATCGCCATTCGGTTTAAGTAATTGGGAAAAATGTATTTCGATTACAGTCGTATCATCCTCCTGTTTGACGCCCTGAGTAAATTCGGTGAGATTAGCGATCAATGGTTCAATGACATTACCCCCTATCCTACTATCACTTATACATGAGATAACATTTTCTAACCCATACATTTTTCCAGCTGGGTTTCGCGCCTCAACAATACCATCAGTAAAGAAAACCAGCCGTTCATTTTCATTTATATAATAGTTTTCTACAGTTGTAGTATATGACACCTTATCAGATACACCGAACGGATAATTGCGTGATTTAAACTGGTACTTTACAGCCCTATCTTTATCGTCAAACATTAAAGCATCAGGCAAACCCGCATTCCAGATTGAAATTTTTCTTGAGTCAAGATCATACTCAAACAAACATGCTGCAAGAAACAAGCCGCGAGGTAAAATCTTTTTAACTTTGTTGTTTATTTCGGTAATAATCTCAGAAATACCAAAACCTTTTTTTGTCATTCCATAGAATATATCTGCAACGGGTATAGTCCCAATTGCCGCAGAAAGTCCGTGCCCGGTAAAATCACCCAACATTACTTGTAGCTCACCTGACGGTCTATGAGCCGCAAGAAGAATATCGCCATTAAATATCGAGGTAGGTGATATAGAGTAGTGGATTGCAGATGAATCAAGCACATCACTATGTATGACATTTTCAAAAACATCAATCGCTATTTCATAGTTTGAAGCGAGCTGTTTGTTGTGATCATCAAGCTCTTGTCGCTGAGCATGCTCAGAGCGAGTTAACCTTGATAATGACAAATAAGCATAGAGTTTTGCGTTGAGAATGTATTCATCATATGATTGGCTTATTAGATCAGCGCCGCCATTAACAATACATTCACTTAAAGCCTCATCCGAATATTGCGTTGCCAGATAAATAATAGGCGTTAAATCTCGACCAGAAAGTAAAGTAATTCTGTCGGCAAGATCAAACCCCTCCTGCTTATCTGAATTTATATCCACCAAAACCAGATCAGGCTTAAAAGCCGTGTAATTGTCTATTGCAGAATTACTTTTTGATGATACTACTACCTGATAATATGTATTCTCCAGGTAACGCATCATTTCTCGTATGTCATCAATATTACTAGTGATAACAAGTATGCGCGGAAGATTTTCCTTCGAGGAATTTGAAACCAGGCTATTCAGAGCAGACATTTTTACTCGAATGTAAACATGCGATCAAACTGAAGAATCTCAAATGAGTTTTTAATATCGGCGCTGGCATTTTTAATAACTACTGTTGCCTTATCTCCACCTAGATAATCTCTAAATACCAGCAACATACCAAACGCCGCACTATCCATATATTCCGTCTTACCCATATCCAAAACAAACTTAGTGGTTTTCTCCTCGCTCTCATATGCCTTTCTAAAATCTTGTTGTATAGAAAGGTCGAACATGCCCTCGATCGACAATATTATCGATTTTGAATCTGGAGACTTAGTTTTGCTAAGTGGCATAGATTTGTTCCTTTAAATAATAGTTACAATTAAAAAAGATCGATATCCCCTTCGACCATCGAGGCCTGGAGAACAGGTTTATGATGCTTTTCTTTGAGCATTACAAGCAACTCTGTTATTTCCTGCTTTAAAGATGATACTTCTCTGTCATGCGCATCTTTTTTACTGCTCGCTACGCCTGATATCGATGTCAAACAGTTAGATACATCTTGCATCTGATATTTCACGTGATCTAGTAATTGGGTTGCAATATCTTCAAACTGCAGCGAACGAACAGCCATCCCCACTGAGTCATTTATTTGATCAGTGATCTCTGATACTCCAGCAATATTTTTTTCTATCGCATCATCGACCCGAGCCACCTCAGCTAGCATTTGATTAACTTCGGACTTTGTATTCAGATGCACATTCATATCTTTGCTAGCCATTTCATATACAATTTCACGTGCAGTGTCGATTGTTTCTCGTGTTGAAAAAACTTGTGAGCGAATGTTTTCGTTTAAATCTCGTGAGCGCATTGATAAATTTCTAACTTCATCCGCAACAACAGAAAACCCTCTGCCAGCCTCTCCCGCACGTGCAGCCTCAATAGCTGCATTCAGCGCAAGTAAATTTGTTTGATCTGAAATAGATTTAATATCTTCAATTAAATCGAATATGCCATCCATTTTTTCGGCCATATCGTCCATGCTATGTACGATTCGAATTCCCTGACGACTAATATCAATTACGACATCAATAAAGTACTCAACAGCATCCGAGACTGAGGCACAAAATTGCTGGATCGTAATGTCCGCTTCATCCTCTTTGCCACATGCAGAAATAGAGTCAATCAGATTAACCACAAGTGATTTTTGTTTCCCGCTAAATGTATTTAAACTGTTAAAACTGTCATTTAATGTCGCTACAGCATCGTTAAGTACTTCTCTTAGCTGATTTAAATCAGAAGAACTATTTTCAATATTGCTATTTATCCCACCAGAGATGTCAATCACCATTTCATGGGAAGCTGAATCGGCCAGTTGAAGCGTTGGTTTAGGAAATCCTGAAGAAAATTCTGTTTGTTTGAAATAAAATATTGTTGTCAATGCCCACACGGACACGACTATCCCAAAAGCCACAGCAACGACGAGCTTAGATTCAAAATATAGAATTGCGGCAAAAGCCACAACGCTCACAATGCTGGCATTCAGAATTGCTGCCTGCGGATACTTTCCAAGTCGTTGAAATAATTCCATCTTTCCCAATGCTAGATAATTACTTGTCCAGCATTGGATATCGGCGGACTTAAAAAAGTCTTAAATAGTACCCTTTTTTATAATGAGGATTTTTGGGTACAGGCTGGAGGGACAGCATGTTGCCTCCTGCAAGCAACAAAAGGAAGGTTAGTATATCCACTCCTTTCTATTGATAAATCAGCCAGTTAAGGCTCTCTAGCTGGCTCGTGAGGCTCTTTTACGTTCATGCTCCTTAAGGAATTTCTTGCGGATGCGAATGTGATTTGGCGTCACCTCAACAAGTTCATCATCATCAATAAACTCCAGGGCCTGCTCAAGTGTCATTTTTATCGGTGGCGTTAAGACAATGTTTTCATCTGTACCCGCGGCACGGACATTGGTCAACTGCTTGGCCTTAAGAGGATTAACCACCAAGTCATTATCGCGAGAGTGGATACCAACAATCATGCCCTCATAGATTTCTTCGCCAGGTCCAAGAATTAAGCGACCTCTTTCCTGCAGATTAAACAAGGCGAAGCCAAGTGATTTACCGCTACCATTTGATATCAGTACACCATTGAGGCGTTGTCCATAGTCGCCTTTCTTAACTGGTCCATAATGGTCGAAAAGTGTATAGATCAAGCCTGTACCTTGTGTTGCGGTCAGGAACTCAGTACGAAAGCCGATGAGGCCACGTGAAGGCATAATGTATTCGACTTTTACCCGCCCCTTGCCATCAGGTTCGATATTTTTTAACTCACCACCGCGAGTACTAAGTTTTTCAATGATCGTACCCTGGTGATCCATTTCCAGGTCAACCGTGACTTGTTCATAGGGTTCACACATCTCACCGTCAATTTCTTTTACGATCACTTCTGGGCGTGACACACCCAACTCGTAACCTTCGCGACGCATATTCTCAATCAAAATAGAAAGGTGTAGCTCGCCTCGACCAGACACTTTAAATTTATCGGGATCTTCTGTGTCTTCAACTCGCAAAGCTACGTTATGCACTAACTCGCGTTCAAGTCGCTCACGAATCTGCCTTGAGGTCACAAATTTGCCATCTTTACCTGAAAATGGAGAGGTGTTGACCTGAAAGGTCATAGAGATAGTTGGCTCGTCAATGGTAAGTGGCGGTAGCATTTCAACGTTGTCTGGATGGCACAAAGTATCCGAAATCGAGAGTCCTTCAATTCCTGTAAAGGCAATAATATCGCCGGCTTGTGCCTCAGATACTTCTACACGCTCTAATCCGGCAAAACCAAACAGTTGCAAAATACGTGCATTACGGGTCTTACCATCACGATCAATAATAGTTAGCGGGGTGTTGGTTTTAATTTTACCGCGTTTAACTCGGCCAATACCAATTACGCCAACATAGCTGTTGTAATCAAGCGAGATGACCTGAAGCTGGAATGGTCCATCAGCGTCAACATCAGGTGCAGACACTTTAGATGCGATGGTCTCAAATAAAGGCTGCATATCACCATCACGCGCTTCTGAATCAAGGCTGGCATAACCATCTAGTGCCGAGGCATATACAACAGGAAAATCCAGTTGTTCGTCTGTCGCACCAAGGCGATCAAATAAATCAAATGTCTGATCTACTACCCAATCAGGACGAGCACTGGGACGATCCACCTTGTTCACAACCACGATCGGTTTTAAACCCAAGGCAAAGGCCTTTTGAGTGACAAAGCGAGTTTGTGGCATAGGCCCATCAACGGCATCAACTAGCAAGAGCACGGAG
>Ga0316207_10005128_pt1 | contig 11004 bp, 13 predicted proteins | sample 6weekpyrite_MG_FD_204943 | JGI IMG/M metagenome (GOLD analysis project Ga0316207, IMG submission 204943) | Microbial mat bacterial communities from mineral coupon in-situ incubated in ocean water Damariscotta River, Maine, United States -... | ecosystem: Environmental > Aquatic > Marine >...
AGACTTCATCAATGCGCCAACCCGGTCATACGATCCCGGCACGGTTTGCGATTCGCGAATCGAGAGGCGCTTTTTCGCCGTCGCGGTCGCGCATCGGGCCGCCATTCAGCTGGCCTTTTCAAGATTACCGCCCCTGGAACGCTTCGGCCACCAGCTCGGCGGCTTCCGGCCCTGACCATTCATATTCGCCGACCATGCGCCACACTTCGTTGCCTTGCGCATCGTAAAGGACGGTGGTGGGCAAAACGCCCGTGGCATATGCGGTCATCGTCAGGTCGTTTTCAGGCTCAAGCCACGGTTCCAGATGCTTGAACCCCTGCTCCTCGAACCAGGCCGGCACCTTTTGCGTGTCGAGATCCTGCGACACGGTCACGACCTTCAGTTTGCCCTGTGTATCGGCGGCAAGCTGGTCCAGCATTGGCATCTCGATCTTGCACGGCCCGCACCACGTCGCCCACAAGTTGACGAGCAGGGGAGTGCCTTTGAACGCGGCAAGGCTTTGTTCGCTGCCGCCGGGCAAGGCGATCGTCACATCGGGGATCGGCGTGCCCTGTTTCGAACGGTCCAGTTTCCCGCTCAACGGGCTTTCCCCCTGGTTGCGGGTGTCGGAGGAGGCCGAACCGCTTGCTTGCTGTTGCGGCGGGGCCTCGCTTTGCCTATCGCACGCGGCGATTGCCGGTACGGCGCAGATCAGCGCGATTCCGGCGAATGACTTGAAGGACGGGCACGAATAGATGACGGGCAAGAGCGGCTCCGGCGATAATGGCACTGGACAGGCGAACCAGATGTGGGGCGGACGTTTTGCCGAAGGGCCGTCCGCGATCATGCGCGAGATAAACGCCTCAATTCCCTTCGACAAGGCCATGTGGCGACAAGACATCGCCGCAAGCAAGGCGCATGTTGCCATGCTGGATGCGCAAGGCATCGTCTCGTCCGAAGATGCCAAGCTAATTTCTGACGGCCTCGACAAGGTTGCCGCCGAATACGAAGCGAGCGGCGTTCCCGAGAACTGGGATCTTGAAGACATCCACATGGTGACCGAGGACCGGCTGACCCAACTGATCGGCGCGGCGGCCGGCCGCCTGCACACGGCGCGCAGCCGCAATGACCAGGTGGCGACCGATTTCCGCCTTTGGGTGCGCGACGCGATGGATCAGGCCGATGCGGGCCTGCTCGCACTGCAAAAGGCGCTGGTCGCCCGTGCTGGTGAAAACGCCGATTCCATCATGCCGGGCTTTACCCATCTGCAGACCGCGCAGCCGGTGACACTGGGCCATCATCTCATGGCCTATTACGAAATGTTCCGGCGCGATCGTTCGCGCTTTGCCGATGCACGCGTGCGCATGAACGAATGTCCGCTGGGCAGCGCGGCACTGGCCGGAACGGGCTTTCCGCTGGACCGCGACAGCACGGCAGGCGCGCTGGGTTTCGACAAGCCGACGGACAACAGCCTCGACGCCGTATCCGACCGCGACTTCGCGCTCGACTACCTTCAGGCCGCGGCGCAGTGTTCGCTGCATCTTTCGCGGCTGGCCGAAGAGATGATCATCTGGGCCAGCCAGCCCTTTGGCTTCGTGCGGATGCCCGACACGCTGTCGACCGGCAGCTCGATCATGCCGCAAAAGAAAAACCCCGACGCCGCCGAACTGGTGCGCGGCCATGCGGGGCGGATCGTCGGCTGTCTCACCAGCCTGATGATCACGATGAAGGGGCTTCCGCTCGCCTATTCCAAGGACATGCAGGACGACAAGCCGCCCGTGTTCGAAGCGGCATCGCTGCTTGCGCTGTCCATCGCGGCGATGACCGGAATGGTGGCGGACGCGACGTTCAAGACCGACCGGATGCGTCAGGCTGCCGAACTTGGCTATGCCACCGCCACCGATCTGGCCGACTGGCTTGTGCGCCAGGCGGACATCCCCTTTCGCGAGGCGCATCATATCACCGGCGCAGCGGTCAAGCTTGCCGAAAGCAAGGGCGTGGCACTGGACCAGCTTGCGATGGACGAATTGAAGGGCATCGATGCACGGCTCGACGAACGCGTGTACGATGCGCTTTCGGTCGAGGCATCGGTCGCGGCGCGGTGCAGCCATGGCGGCACCGCCCCATCCGAAGTGGCAAAGCGCGTTGCCGAGGCGCGCGCGGTTCTGGGTATGGAGCAGGGCGCATGAAGCTTTCTATCGCAATTCTACCGCTTGCCATGATGCTGGGCGCTTGTGCGCAGCAGACGGCGCTGGAGCCTGCGCCGGGTGCCTCCCTGCCGCCTGCGGCCTATGGCGCGGATGAACAGCCCGATGCCGACGACTTGCTCGAACGCTCGGCTCAGGCCGCACCGGAACGCAACGTCGAACTGCGCACGCGCAGCGAAGAGCGCGAGGTCGACCCCTTCGACCTGCCGCCGGAGGGCTGATCGGTGGATTTTTTCGCATATAGGGACGGCGTGCTTCACGCCGAGGACGTGGCCATTCCCGCCATTGCCGAATCCGTGGGCACACCCGTCTACGTCTATTCCGAAGCGACCTTGCGCCGCCATGCACGTGTCTTTCGCGAGGCGCTGGCCCCGGTGGCGAGGACGCATTTCGCCTTTGCGGTAAAGTCGAACCCCAACCTCGCTGTCCTGCGGGTTTTGCGGGACGAGGGCTTCGGCGCCGATGTCGTATCCATTGGCGAAGCGCGCCGCGCACTGGCCGCGGGCATGCCGGCGGGTGACATCGTCTTTTCCGGCGTGGGCAAGACCGACGCCGAAATGGCCGAAGCGGTCGAGGCCGGGATCGGTCAGTTCAACCTCGAAAGCGAGGAAGAGGGCATCGAACTTGCCCGCATCGCGCACGAACGCGGCCTGACCGCGACGGCTGCGCTGCGGGTCAATCCCGATGTCGATGCCGGAACGCACGACAAGATCAGCACGGGCAAGGCGGATAACAAGTTCGGCGTGCCGTTCTATGCCGCAAAGGAGATTTTCTCGCGGTTGGCGGCGCTTGATGGGATGAACCTGCGCGGTCTTGCCGTTCACATCGGCAGTCAGATCAGCAACCTCGACCCCAGCCGGGCGGCGTTCACCAAGATGGGCGGGCTGATGCGCGAACTGCGCGAGGCGGGCCATACGATCACGCACATGGACCTGGGCGGCGGTCTTGGCGTGCCTTACAAATCGGGTGAGGAACTGCCGACGCCTGCCGATTACGGCGCGATGGTGGCCGATGTCACCGGCGACTGGGACGTGACCGTCATGTTCGAACCGGGCCGGGTCATCACCGGCAATTCGGGCATTCTGGTCAGCACCGTGATCCGCGTTAAGCGGGGGGCAAGCAATCCCTTCGTCGTGGTCGATGCGGCGATGAACGATCTGGCCCGTCCGGCCATGTACGACGCATGGCACGATGTCGTTGCCGTCAAACCATCGGGAGAGCGGACGACCGCCAATGTCGTCGGCCCGATCTGCGAGAGCAGCGACACTTTTGCCAAGAACCGCGAGATGGACGCGGTCGTCACGGGCGATCTCGTCGCTTTTCGCACGGCGGGTGCTTATGGCGCGACGATGGCGAACACGTATAACTCCCGCCCTCTCGTTCCCGAGGTTCTGGTGAGCGGCGACCGGTACGCCGTAGTCGCCAACCGGATCGAACCTGCGGCGATCCTCGCCGCAGAGCAAGTGCCGGACTGGCTGAAATAACGATGCAGTCGCTGCCGCTTTTCTTCCGCCTGACGGGCCGAAAGGTCGTCCTCATCGGGCATGGCGAGGCCGCGGACGCGAAACGGCGGCTGCTTGAACGTTCCGGTGCCCAGTGCGTGACGGAGCATGAGGCGCATAACGCGGTGCTCGGCTTTGTCACGGTGGAGGATGAAAAACAGGCCGCGGCGGCGGCGATGCGGCTGCGCGGCAAGGGGCTCTTGGTCAATGTCACCGACATGCCTGCGCTGTGCGATTTCACCGTTCCATCCATCGTGGACCGGAACCCGGTCCTGATCGCTGTGGGCACGGGCGGGGCATCGGCCGGGCTGGCCAAGATCCTGCGCCTTCGGATTGAACGTATGTTGCCGCAAGGGCTGGGCGCGCTGGCCGCTGCGCTGGGGCAGGCGAGGGCGGCGATGAAGGCGCGCTGGCCCGCGCCTGCGCAGCGCCGCCGCGCGCTGGATGCCGCGCTGGACGAAGGCGGCGCGCTTGACATCCTTGCCGCGCAAGCAGGCGATGCGGTGGACTTGTGGCTTGCGGGCAAAGGAGCGACGGCCCCGCATGGTACGCATGAAATTGCGCTGCGCTCGCTCGACCCTGACGATCTTACTCTTCGCGAAGCACGACTGCTGGGTAGCGCCGATACAGTGGCGCACGATGACACGGTGCCCGAGGCGATCCTTGTTCGGGCGCGGGCCGATGCCGTTCGCTGCGCGATCGGGGCAGAGCCTGACGATGGCCTTGTCGTGGTGCTGCGCGCACCTGCGTAAGCGGCGCTTACGGCTCGTTAAGAGGTTTCACATATCCTGTTAGGGTACAAACACACCTTTCTACAGGAGTATGGAAAAATGATCGCTGTTGCTGCCCTTGGAACTTTCGTCAGCTTCGTCGGCGCCGCTCTCGCTACGAAGAAGATCGCTGAAAACGACGCCATCAAGGCTGCTGAACTGGCCACTGCCGAAGCGTGAATGTAACCGGCCCCTTGCGCCCATGGCGACAAGGGGCGGTTTCGGTTCCCGTTTTCAGTCCAGCCCATCCTGCGCGGCGGCGTCAATCGCGCATTGCAGGATGACGGCCGCCGCGTGACTGTCGATGCGTTCGGCGCGTTTTGCACGGCTCATGTCCTGATCGAGCATCGCGCGTTCCGCGCCCACGGTCGACAGGCGTTCATCCCACAACAGAATCGGTAGCGCGAATGCCTGTTCGAGGTTGCGTGCCAGTGCCCGCGTCGCTTGCGCACGCGGCCCTTCTGTTCCGTCCATGTTGCGCGGCAGGCCCAGCACGAACCCTGCCACGCGCCGCTCGTCCTTAAGCTTTTCAAGAGCGGAGCGAAGCGGCGCGAACTTGCCGCGCGGCAGCGTCTTGCCCGCGGTCGCAAAGTTCCAACCGGCATCGCACGTCGCGGTGCCGACTGTTTTCGTCCCCGGGTCGAGGCCAAGAAGGATACCGCCATCTGGCAGCGCCGCGGCGAATTCGCGGGCGTTTTCGGTAATCACTGCGCGGGCGCCGCAATCGCCGTCTGCGCCGCGCCGCTTTGCACGCCTAGCCACGCGTTTTCGCGGCGCGCGAAATCTTCGCGAACGTTCATCCAGAACAGCGGGATGTCATAGACATGGTAATTGTTGCCGGGCAGCACGGCGCTGCCCATTTCCGGCGGATCGCCGATCAGCAGGAGGTTGTCCGCGCTGCACCGCGCGGGCACGGCATCGGGGACCAGCTCTCCGCTGCTGAAATCGCCATTGGGAACCAGCGTGCCGAGATTCGCCGATGCATCGGCCTCTCCGCCGATCGTGCCTGTCAGCGGATTGGTGCACAGCGTATCTGCGGGCGAAAGCGGTTCGCCGCCCAGTGTCGGACCGCGCTCGTACGCATCGAACAGGCTTTCGGGATCGGCAGGTTCGGCATAGCTTTGCCAGCTCAGCACACAGCCGGTCTGGTTGTCCGTGGCGCAGGCCGGAAGCCCCATGGCGGGCAAGTCGCGTTCCATCGAGATGGGCCAGCCCACCACGTATGCGGCGACGATCCGGTCGGCCAGCGGCGTGTTGGCGACCTTTTCCGCCAGAAGCCGTTTGAGATGGAGCGCCCCCTGGCTATGTCCGGCCAGCACGATGGGTTGGTCCGGGCCGATTGACGAGGTGAAGTATTCGAATGCCTGCGCCACGTCGGCATAGGCGAGGTCGAGGGCATTGGCCGTGTTGTCGCCGCTGGTCAGAAAGGCGCCCACCGCCGCCTGTCGGTAGCGCGGCGCCCAGATGTCGACCGAACGGTTGAACGGGCTGGCAAGGCCGCGCACGAACAGTTCCGCGCCAGAACGCGACGCCGCATCGTCGAGCGGCGCGTTCCAGTTGTCGCGCGCAAGATAGCTGGTCGGGTGGATGAAGAATACTGCCGCCTGCGAAGGCGCTTTGTCAGCGCCGAGCGAAGCTGGCCGCCAGCGTGCGGGATCGGAACTGCCCATTCCCGGCCGGCTGATCCACATCTTGGGGTCCTGATATGCATTGCCGGTCAGCGGGTCCTGCGCGACGAAATCGCCCTTGGGCGCAAATGCGATCTCGGTCAGTTCCTTTGACCAGATAGTAAGCGCAAAGCCCGCGACGATGACCAGCACCACGCAGAACGCGATGAAATAGAGAAACTTGCGAGCCATCAGGAAGGAATCTCCGAGTCAGGGAAGCCGTCGGGCGAACCGCGGCCCGCATTTTCGCTGCGATGTTCGAGCATGACCTTGATCATCGCCACCAGCGGATCGGCCAGCGCCAGCCCGATGATGCCGAACAGGATGCCGAGGATAAGCTGCATCGCCAGAACCAGCGCCGGGGCAAGATCGACGGTCTTTTTCGCGATCATGGGGATCACGACATAGCCATCGAACGTCTGCACCACGAGGTATACGCCAAGGCAGTAGAGCGCCATGTCGGTGCCGCCCGAAAAGCCGACCAACACCATCAAGAGCCCGGATATGACCGCGCCCACATTGGGGATAAAGGCAAGAAGCCCGGTCAAAAGGCCCAGCAATGCGGCCAGCGGCACGCCGTAAAGCGCTAATGCCGCCCATGTCAGCAGGCCTTCGAATACCATGCCGACAAGCCGTCCGAACATGAGTCTGCGCAGCGAAAACGCCATCTTGTCGGCCATGTCGAGAAAACCGTCGCGGCTTTCATCCGGCAGCATCCACGCGATGCCCCGTTCGTACAGCCGGGGTTCGAGCGCGATGTATATGCCAAGGATAAGGACAAGGAACAGCGTGGTCACCCCGCCGATGATCCCGCCCACGGCGCGGGTAAGCTGGCTGACACCGCCTGCAGTCTGCTGGACGATGCCCGACAGGCTTTCCGGATTGATCGCGAACCCGGCCTCTTCGAGCCAGTTCATGATCCGTGTCGCCTGCCCCTCGATGATGGCGGGGAACTGCGCGGCCTGTTCGGTGATCTGGGTCCCTGCAAAGAACATGACCCACGCACCGAATGCGACGCCCAGTGCCAGAACGATGCTGATCCGCGCGCCGCGATTGAAGGGCAGTACCCGGCCCAGCAGCCGTGCGCCGCCATCGATGATCGTGGCGAACACGATGCCGCCGAAAACGACAAGCAGCGCCTGTGACATGTAGATGGCCGTGCCGACGAGCACGACGACGATCGACCAGATAAACGCCTTGCGCGCTTCGAATCGCAGCTGCGGGTCGGAAATGGTCGTCGGGCTGTGCGACTGCGGATGTGGATCGTCGACGTCCATCAGGTCTGGCTCTGCTCCCCAGTGCGGTGCGGGGCCATGTGCCCGTTGCCGCGGTCAATTGCTACGCTTGATCCGCGTTCCCGGATTTCAGGGCGCAGACTGCGCCATGCGCGCGCCTCGCGCAAGGAGTCCCACCATGACAGCGGGTTCCAGCTTTCCGAGCCATCGAGCGAGAACGTGATGAATTCCGCACGCCCGCCGATATTGGCAAGCGGCACGGGTCCGTTCAGCCCCTTGCCCGGCGTCATCTCGCGGCTGTCGGCGCTATGATCGCGGTTGTCTCCCATCAGGAAGACGTGACCGGCGGGCACGGCAATTTCGGGCATGTTGTCGAGCGGCTGGTTCTCTAGATGGTCGATGACGAGATAGCTCGCACCGTTCGGCAGCGTTTCGCGCAGCATGGGAAGTTCGCAGACCTCGCGGCCCGATGGCAGACGCTTTTTCAGGTACGGAAACGTGTAATCCTCGCATGGGGCGTTGGCATCGACGGCAAGGTCAAGCGGCGGTTCGGCCTGCTGTGGCACGACAACACCGTTCAGCACGATGCGCCCGTCTTCCACCGCGATCCTGTCGCCGGGCAGGGCGACGACACGCTTGATCCAGTCGTCCGTCGCATAAGGGGGCACCACAATCACGATGTCGCCATATTCGGGCGTGCCGGGAAATATGCGCCAATCGGCACGGGGCAGGACGTGGAAACTGGCTGAAACCCATGAGTAGCCATAAGGATACTTGCTGACGATCAGCCGGTCGCCGACGAGCAGGTTGGGCATCATGGAGATCGAAGGGATATAGAACGGCTTTGCCACCAGGCTGTGAAAGCCGATCACCGCGATAAGCATGATGAACAGGCCCATCAGTTCCTGAAGCCACGAATGGCTTTCATCTTCCTCGCTGGACAGCGACTGCGGGGCTGGGGGCACGCTCTCGCGCTTTCGAAACAGGGACATCAGGCGCTTACCACGAGGATCGGGCGCGCCTCGATCACAACGAAGGCCTGCGCCCAGGGATGATCGTCGGTCAGGGTGAGGTGAATGTGGGCTTCGTGGCCGTGCGGGGTCAATTCGGCCAGTCGCGCCGCCGCGCCCCCTGCCAGCGCCAGCGTCGGCGCGCCGGAGGGGGCGTTGACGACGCCGATGTCCTTCATGAAAACGCCGCGCCTGAACCCCGTGCCGACGGCCTTGGAAAACGCTTCCTTGGCGGCGAAACGCTTTGCGTAGGTGCCTGCGCGCGTGAACGGACGGCGCTCTGCCTTGCGGCGCTCAATCTCGGTGAAGACGCGCAATTCAAAACGCGTGCCGAACCGTTCGAGAGAATTTTTGATCCGCTCGATATTGCAGAGGTCCGAGCCCATGCCGATGATCATGAATTTACCTGTTTGTTGAGCCCCTCAAGCGCCGGGCGGGGCGCGTCCGTGCCCCTTGGCTTCGCGCCAATAAGGCGCGGTGGCCGTTCGCCCGTAAGCGCAAATGCGCGCGCGAGCTCATGCGAGGAAGCCAAGCGGGCCGGATGGCCCGCGCCCGGCGCATGAGAGGCAAGCCGGTTCACCGAGCCTCATCCATCAAGTCGCGCATGCGGCGCACGGCATTCTCCAATCCGACGAAAACGGCTTCGCCGATCAGGTAGTGACCGATGTTCAGTTCCGCCAGTTGCGGGATGGCCGCAATCGGCGTCACGTTCTCGTAAGTAAGGCCATGCCCCGCATGCGGTTCGATGCCGTTCTTTGCGGCAAGGGCGGCCATGTCGGCGATGCGCTTCAATTCGCGGGCGGTTCGGTCGCTGTCCCCATCCATCTGCGCGTGGGCATATTCGCCGGTGTGAAATTCCACCACCGGCGCGCCAAGCCGCATGGCGGCCTCTATCTGGCGTTCCTCGGCCTCTATGAAAAGCGAGACGCGGATGCCGGCATCCGCGAGCCGCGCGCAGATCGGCGCGAGGCGGTTGTGCTGCCCGGCTGCGTCAAGCCCGCCTTCGGTCGTGCGTTCTTCCCGCTTTTCAGGGACGATGCAGGCCGCGTGCGGCGCATGGGCCAGAGCGATCTCCAGCATCTCGTCCGTCGCGGCCATCTCAAGATTGAGCGGCAGGCCGGTGGCGGATTGTATGCGCGAAAGGTCGCCGTCGCGGATGTGTCGGCGATCCTCGCGCAAGTGTGCGGTAATGCCGTCGCCCCCAACTGCCGCGACGATTTCCGCCGCGCGCACGGGATCGGGATGGTCGCCGCCCCGCGCATTGCGAATGGTGGCGACATGATCGATGTTGACGCCCAGACGAAGCCGATCAGTCATGTGTCCGGATCCTCAGGCCTTGCGGCTGCCCGGCTTCACCACCGGAGTGGCAGCCAGTTCAGGCGGCAGTTCGTCTTCGGCGTAAGTCGGGAAGGTCAGCGAGACGAGCGGCTGGAACGGCACGTCGAATTCGACATCGCCGCCAGTCCGATCGACAAGGCAGGCAAGCGCCACGACCTTGCCGCCTTCTTCCTCGACCGCCTTGATCGCCTCGCGGCTGGAAAGCCCGGTGGTGACGACGTCTTCTACCATCAGCACCTTTTCCCCCGGCTCTATATTGAAGCCGCGGCGCAATTCGAATGTGCCGGTCGGGCGTTCGACGAAGACGGCATCGACATTCAATGCGCGGCCCATCTCGTGCCCAACGATAAGACCGCCCATCGCGGGCGAAACGACCTTGTCGATCTTAGAACGCAGTTCGCGCGGCAGCTTTGCAGCCAGCGCCACGGCGAGGCGGCCTGCGCGGTCGGGGTTCATCAGTACGCGTGCACATTGCAGGTAATGCGCGCTGTGGCGGCCCGATGAGAGCAAGAAGTGCCCTTCGAGCAGGGCGCCGGCGGCGCGGAATTCGGAGAGGACGTCTTCGTCGGTCATGGCGTTGCGCTGGTCTTTCATAGGCCCCTTGTGAAGGGGGCGGAATGGGTCCTTTGGGGCACCTTGCGACGAGGTGCGCCCTTGGTACGATGGACGGCAAGGTGCGCCGCAGTGCAAAAATATCCCCTAGAGGTGCTTGAGAGAGGCCGCAAGCGCGCGTATAGGCCCCCTCGCAAGCGACCCTCAGGGGGTGTGTGTGGCGGCGTCTTTACGCCCGATCGACACGCACGACGGGGGCCGACACGTTCGAGAAGTTGCAAGGAAGGCGACAGACTGGTGATGGGAATCCGCCGCACTGTTCAGTTCATCGCAGGGGCCGCCAGTGCGCTGGCCATCCTGCCGCAGACGGCGTTCGCTGCCGTTGCCACCGCCGATGCTCCGGTTGCCGAGGCTACTGCCGAAGCGGTCACCGAGGCAGCCACTGGCGGCTATGTCCCGATGGAGCCCACTGCGGGCAAGGGCATGCCGGTCGACGGCGGGATCTGGTTCCAGGACCAGTATTCGCCGATCGGTGACTATGGCGCATGGATGCACAACGCGATCCTGATGCCGCTCATCACGATCATTTCGCTGTTCGTGCTGATCCTGCTGCTGGTCGTGATGGTCCGCTATCGCCGCGGCAAGAACCCGGTTCCTTCGAAGACCAGCCACAATACGTTGATCGAAGTGATCTGGACCGGCTTGCCCGTTCTGATCCTTCTCGGCGTGGCTGTCCCCTCGATC